>JAAUXT010016880.1_pt1 | contig 28089 bp, 8 predicted proteins | sample 7278171 | NCBI WGS metagenome assembly JAAUXT01 (sample SAMN14350112, study PRJNA611818) | marine sediment metagenome | isolation source: surface marine sediment (1.8m) | place: French Polynesia: Moorea | collected 2018-08
AAACAAGTGGAATGCTCTGAATCCTTGTGAGAAGTAAGATATTACCATTTGGAAAAAATTTTCCTGGACCCACTTTTCAGCCAAAGTGGGTCTAACTGGGGGGGGGGGGTTAGACCCACTTTTGGAAAAATGATCAGTGAGCATCACTGATCATTTAAAAAAATATATTTCAAAAGCGGGTCCAACCCCCCCCTTCCTGGTTAGACCCACTTTACACACACAGACGGATGGACGGACGGACATACAGACTGATGGTGATTACATTAAGCGTGTGGTAACACCCTTCGGGACCACATGCTTAAAAACCAGCTGGAAACAGCTTTGGACACAGTGGCACAACACTGGTGTCTCCTGCCTGGGACAAAACAACCATCAACATACGTTGTGTCGGGGCGAGTTTGCGAATCTCCGCAGAAGGAGAACAACAAGGGACCTGACTGAGAGTCTGCGACGGACTAACTCATCAATCGTCCCACAGGGAAACAAATGACAAAGTCCATGGAGAAACTGAGCCGGTCTCGGACAAACAGAGATGACTTGGTTACGCACCCGTTGAGGGTGGGTCTGACGGAGCCGCCCATCGTCGCGTTGCTGAACTCGAACTCGGCCTGCTCAGGAAGGTTCTTCTGGTCCTCGATGCGCCGCTCGATCTTGACGCGCTCTCGCTCGCTGCCTTCGGCTGCCTCCGCCACGCCCATGAACGTCTTGTACAGGTTGAAGGTGTCTTGCGTGTTGAGTTTGCGCACGCCGCCCCAGCTGGTCGTCGTGCGCCGCCCGTCCGATCCCTCGATCATCGCCTGCTGCTGGTGGCCGCGCATGATGCGCTTGTAGAGGCGCTGTCGCTCCTCCGTCGCCTCCATGTCGATCTCGATGAGGCGCGTCACGATGACCGACGACTTTTTGAACATGTCCTCGACGCCGCGGATCGGAACGACTCGCTCGCACCGTACCTGCAGCAATGCACCAACAGTCAGCACCAACGCTCCGACGCGTCAAGCTTTTTGCCTTGCATAACTGATTTCAATTCAACCACCTGTACGCATGTGGTGTGAATCTGTCTCCTAGAAACGATGTCACAGAACCAAAACCCACCTTCACGGCAAGCTGTGCTTTGCCATCCAGGATGCCCAGGTCCACCTTCTCTGAGATGGTGTCGAAGTTGAGGAGGCCCTCGGGGTCGGAGAGCTCCCCGGCTGCCTCGGCCTCGAGCGGCCCGAGGATCTCCTCCTCCTCCCGCTCCACGTTGATCGTCTGGCGCACGGAGCCGGGCGGCGCGTGTCGGATGAGCCGCGTGATGTCGAGCTCGTCGTCCCGCCCGGAGCTCCGCGCCACCGGCTTCGGATCTGCGACCAAAATAAATTACATCAGCGCCTATTGCCGCGAGGAGCTGTCTGCCCTGCTGCAGACGATGTGTTCTGCAGGGAAAGGGACGAGGAGATATTGAAATGAGCAGCGAACTCAAGAAGATTCAGAATGCGGTGTGTAGCCGCCAAGAATTGGTCAAGAGATGCCTGACAAAAAGAAAATCTCTCAAAATTTGTTTTCAAACAAGTTTTCTCTCCGGAAAATTTGGCCTTGAAAAACGATTTGATGGCCGTACTGCACAAACCAAAAATAATGAGATTCAAAAAATCATTGAGATGATTTGTGGGGACAGAATGGCAAAACTTCGCCTCTAGCGTTGAAAGCGGTTTCCATGAAAATTACACGGGACAATTTGTGTTTGAAAAATCTGACCTCCAAATAGGAGCGTATCTTCCTGCGAACCAACATAAGTCTCAACAAAAAGTTCTGATACAAATATGAACTGCAAAAATTCACCCACAAGCAGACTGTTAGAATGTCAAAAGTTAGGTCCAGTGGTGAGAAGTAACTACAATTACGGCTGCAAAATTTGGCAACGGAAACTACTGCGAGTAAAAAGTTCACTGCGTTTGAGAATCACAGCTCAGCTGCGAACAAACACAGAATACCCGGACGAACATTCAAGACGACACAAACAGAAAGAAACAAGAGGTGGGAATCAAATGGTTCAGACGGACGACAAACATTGAACACGTAAATGTACAACACACAAACGTCACAACACTGAACGTCTTTGCGACTTTGTCAGTCACTTTTGTCAACGTTCCATGGACCTGCAAACACAAACAGTGTTAGAGGGCAACAGAAACTACTTGACACAGAATCCGTATGAAGGGGGGGACTGCAGTGGACACGGATGCGGTGGGTTGAGGTTCTGGGAAAAAGAAACGTTAAAAAGCGTCGGTCAGTTTGGTGCTCGGGATCTACTGGGTGCGAGGCGGGAACCACGGCGTCAACGCCGCCGCCCAAACATCAGTCTGCCAGCTGTTCGAGAATCAGTGTCTCAACAATCAGCGCGGCGTGGCAGTGACGGCAGCGCTGCTACCTTGACCCCTGACTCGGACGGGGATAACGACGTCCGATTCGTCATCAGGGCTGGGGTACTGGGGGAGAGGCACATCGGGATTGTCGGCTTTCTTGGGCACAATCGCCTCTTCCACCGGCGCCTGTTGCGGCGCGACCTCCTCCTCGACAGGGCGTCGTTTGGTCGGCGTGATGGGCTCCTCCGCAACAGGGCGACGACTGCGCTTCTTCTTGGGTGGACCTATATGCAGCACATACACGTGCACATGCAAGGAAGGAAAATACAGAAGACAGAAGGTGAGACCACGCAAACTCAAAATTGAAAGAAACAGTGAATGTTTTTTGTTGTGTATTCAACGTGCAGTTCGAAAGGCAACTACCGAGCCAATGTGCTTGTGTGTGTGTGTGTGTGTGTGTGTGTGTGTGTGTGTTGTGTGTGTGTGTGTGTGTGTTGTGTGTGTGTGTGGTGTGGTGTGGTGTGGTGTGTGGTATGTGTGTGTGTGTGGACAAACCACCTCTTCCTCACAAACAGCAATTGTATAGTTTGTGGAAATACTCCTTGTCAGTTTCGCCTCTAAACGCAGAATTAAAATCAGGGTCACTTTGCAAATTTATGGTTCATCCACTGAATCACAAAATCTGTGAACACTGAAGCACCAAGGGGAGTGTTGGGGCTGTTTCACACTTGAACCTCCATATTTCGTGGATTTCGCATTTCCAACAGGAGTCATTGTAAAAGTGAAACACCCAAAGCTGGTAATCTCTCTCCAACCTGCTTGAGCAACACTTCGGTTCAAAGACACTTGGGCTCCTTTGAGTCATTCGAAGTTCCCAGTTGCTTTCGCTGGATCCTTCTTTCGTTTCTCAGGACATACTTCTGGGTTGTGGACAAAGTCACCGTCTCACTTGCCTCCACATGGAATAAGCAAGGAAAGTTAGGCCATATGGAATCCTAGACTCGATTCCCTGATGTTGGCAACGCATCTCAGTTGTTGTTGAAAGCGCAAATCACAGGCGCAGCTCGGCATACTAAACAGGCAAATAGTTGGGTCGTATTTTAGTGGAGCCTTGTAGCAAAGCCATGGACAAAGATAGATTTCAGCAGAGGAACATCAACTTTTTCTCTCTAAACTGTCCTTCAATGCTTCTGACGATGGTATCGCAAACAAGTCATGAAATGCAAACAGAACGTGGCCTGAAAATGGAGGTTTGTTGCTGGTTGAAAGTGCTGCCAGATCTCCTCCTGAACTGAGATGCCAGGTGAAGAGATGTGAACAAAGTCCCAGCCAAAATGGATGACGTAGTTGTGGACACTGCACTGCGATTCGTGGCCACAAAGACAGCAAAGTCCTGGCTGTGCTAACTGCAGACCAAAAGTTTCGTGTATGAATGAGAATTCGTTTTGGATCTACCTCTGTGCACTTTTTGGTATTTCCCTTTTCCGGTTTGATCGCGCTCGAAGAGGTCAGAAAAAACTGCCACTGCCCTTTCGTCCGACAGAACCTAACTCGAGCACACGTACAAGTTTTGATGTCTGAACGCACGGCTTCAGCTTCCCATCGTCAAAAACACAACTTCACAAGGCAGACCATTCTCTCTGCAAAGCTAATCCTTGCTCTCGAGAGTGGTACCGGTTGGACCCTGCGGCCGTAGGAAGACTATCGCCGTGGTACCACGGCAGTCGTTGAGCGTGTGAAGCCTTGTTTGGGTCTGAAAACACAATTATTGCAACTCCACATGCAGCCACACAGCCATAACCTCTCGTTGGGATGCAAATTTGAGTTTTTCTGACAACGTGTGACGACAGATTTGCAACAAGTGTGAGGCATTTGAGAAAAAGGCAGCGCAGTTTTGGGGGAATAGTTTACGGGGAACACACAAGATTTACTGCTCAGGCTGTCGTGTCACATACCTGCATGCTTGTCAAGGGCAAGAACACACTCACACCAAATGAAGACAAACGCGCCTCCACATTTTTTGTGCTTGTGGGACGAAATAACATTTTGCCTCACGTAACTTGACAGGCTGTCGTATGAAACAGAGTTTTGTCCAAACCGGACCTGCAAAAGGCGAGTCACATCAGGTGCCATCAAGACCCAATGATTTCATGTTGCCTCTGTGTCAACCAGGCCGGAGGCTGCACCAACAATGCGCCCTTTCTGGGGAGGCTCAGTCACATGATCTGGCGCCGCTCAGAGCCCTCGGATCATAGAAAACCCCAGCTATGTGACCCTATTATCCCTCAATGGATGCACTGACCCACGAGATGTCTCCAACTTTTTGCACCTGATGTGAGGCGGATCTCTGGTGCGGAGCTGAAAAACCTTCAACAAGTCACCGAGGCATTGGTCTCAACTTCACCCCACAGGGAATATATTTCGTGTCGCTTTGGATCACAAGGATTTCAGATGTTATCGCAATCGTAAAGTTCTTCTGAACCGAATCTATTCTACCCTTTGTTGCCTCTCCAGTGGAATTTTGCGCTTGTGTTGTTGTTGACACGGGCTGTACATGCAGCGCTACCATTGCTGCCAGCTGGGGCCAGGCTGCTACAAGGTGGTTACCATGTCATTTGCTTTGATATCAGATAATTTACCACTTCCCTCCGTGACCTTTGCAAGAAGTTTCTCTCATTGCTTCTGAACCTCTGATCTGGCGACAGTGACCGGGATCAGTGTTCACCGTGGAGCCTGTTGTTTTTCAACCTGCTCGTCGTGATGCCTCAGGTTCGGCAAGACATTTGTACAGAATCCGTAAATCTAACGAAGGAGAGCATGGAGTGGTCGATTTTAACATCAGAAAAATGTTTGAGATTGAAGTCGGATGCATCAGTGGTGAGCAATGTTGTGGTATCGCAACCGTGAAACGGAGCGAAACGTGAAGCTACGGGGGCGTTGTTGTTGAAAAGAATTCACACTGCTGATGAAACTTTCAACAATTCTAGGGGTAAAACCCATGAATTATGGAGCGCAGAGGTGGCTGTGAGTCGACTCACTGCTCCGGGAAATGCGATGACGCGGCGGCGCTCAGCGCGTGAATCACGGGGAGGCGACGCCCCGCTCCGACCCACCGACGCTCTGTGCGCCACAACAACTTGATCGCGACCTCTTTCTCCTTCAGGGATATTACAGAAGATTTTCAGAGGAAAGAATCCATCCTCCACGTGGCAAAAAAATGTCAACAACGGAAGACTGCTTTCATGTGTTTGCGAAACACAATCGACTTTGCCACCCTGAAATTCTGCGGTGAGTGGAAAAGTGAGATATGTATCTGTGACACATTCCTGTCGTGTTTGTGTGCTCATCTGCACACTTTTCACGTACATCCTGTATCTACGCAAGTCCTACACAACTCCAAAAAAACGAGACACAAAAACTTTAAAGATCAGCTCTTCTGTACTTGAGCAGACCCGAGAGAAAACAGTCACTGTGACTTGGAATAGGTGTATGCAGACTTTTGGTGCCTGCCGCACGCAACATGCAGTTGAAGTCCCTCTTTGCTGTTGGCAACACAATGACAAGTCAGAGACAGCTCAAGCCATCAACAACATACAAATAGGGCTGTGACAAAATTGACGAAGTTTGGAATCACTTATTTTCGTGTTTGCATCAACACCCTAGCTGACAGCGACGTTGCGTGCAGAGGAGGCAGTGAAGTTCCCACAGATGCCATTCTGCGCCCTGAGGAGGTCATCCCCAGGCGCTTCTTAACCACCGCACCGGGAACGAGCGCTTTCATACCCAGAGGCTCGGCCTTTCAAATCATAACCACAGATGTCACTGAGTGAATTCCATTAAAAAGCAACAGCACAGGCATGTGAACAATTTGAAGTGCTCACTCTTCACACTGAGTCCTTTGATAAACAAGAGTCTCACACCTGAATTGAATCCCACGGCACATGCACTGCAGTAGGGGATAGGAGAAGGACCCCCTTGCATTGTCAGTGTATTTAAGGGACGATCATTGTGTGCACCACATGTCCGACGTTCGCTCGTAGTACTTTGATCCATTGGTGCTTTGATCCCAACGAGGAGAAAAAACACGATTGTCCCTTCTCACTGGAAGTGCAGAGCGCACTTTGAGATGAGTGGAAACACAGCAGAGCAAAAACACGCCACTTACGATGTTGGTTCGTGAAAGATGTATGTTCAGAAAAGACACTTGGTTACTCCAGCAAGACGGCGGCGACCACAAGCTGCACGCTTGGTGATGCGTGGTGCACAACACGCGCCGAACTCATCCAAGGCCAATTTTTGAGAGGTTCTTGTCTTTTCGAATCAGACTCCACTTCTGATTGTCCTTTATTCCACAGAAATTGACTCTTTGGCACAAAACCTTGCCCATGCTTTGTGTGTCTTGAGACGCTTTTGAGAGAAACGCTCAGAACTGACAATTGGTCCGAAAGTTTCTCTGATGCGGGTAGATCGTCACAAAGGTTGTTTGTCTGGAAACGACTTTTTCAAGCTGAGAATTATTTTGACTCAAGGTGCCAAAACACATCGAAGCAAAGTTTGGTATGAAAAACCTTCCAGTAGAAACAGAACCACGTTCTCACTGAAACTGTTTCACTCACACCTTTTCACTTGATCAGCCCCTTGTTTTGCCGATCGAAGACAGTTTTATCGAAAATTGGAGCTTGCTGACAAACAGCTTGGCTTCAGTTTGCAACTTGTCCTCAACCAATAGATCCTACATAGCAGCTGTCTACACAGCAGCTGTAATCGCCAAAACGCATTGTTGTTTTCCTCTTGTGCACACTTTGTCTGCATTTGAAGACAGGATTCTCCTCGTGATGCCCACGGACACAGAACAACACTGAAGCGTTTCTCAGCTTTCGGTGCATGTAAAGTGCGTTTCCTCACTGTGTTTCATGTGTGTGCCCATGCATGCGTGCAGTCACACTTCCACGGCAAGGTGTGCATAACTGCAGGTTCCCTCATTGCAGCTGATCTGATGGCGGCCTTCAGGTCAGAAGATCCAGGGTTCAAATCCAGCTTCATCTGAGAATTTGATTTTTTTTTTGGGGGGGGGGGGGGTTCGTTGGTTCCAAGAGGTTGTGACGGCAGGCTGTCAAAGACTGGAAGGGGTTCAAGTTTTCACAACATAAATCTTCGGAAGGCTGCGTGTATAATCTTGTTCTGCAGCTGCTCAGATAAAACAAACTCGTTGGATAAAAATGAGTCTGTGCAAATTGAAACCAGAAAGCGAGCATACATGACTGTCAAAACATTCTTATGTCAAACATTTCTGTGTCAAAAATGCCAAAGCTTCTTCATCCATGGGGTCGAAACAGTTAGTATTGTGCACGGTGTGTTCGTTTCTTCATGCAATCTCACGGATCTTTTTGGTCCACGCAAACGCAACAGAGCTGTGAAGATGTCTGAGCGAAGAAACTTTTCACAAGCAGTTTCAGTGCAAATCTCCACGGATTTCAGATTTTACCCGGTGCAGCAAAGTTTTTCTGTTGACAAGCAGAATCTCCGGACCGGCGCCTTCGACAGGCAGCATGCGTCCAACACAATATCTCTGGACAAAAGTATCTCCTGCGACTGAAGCGCACGGTGGGACAAGAGACTTTTGCTCACACATCTTCTTATGTTCACCCGAAAGAGGAAGCCCGAGGAACTTACCATAAAAATCTGCCAGTTGTGCCCAGAAATCCAAGTGCGACATTCCTGCTATTGCAGCAGATCACCACTCGCAACCGTTGTTGTGAAGTGTGAAGAACATTGTTGTGGGGCGCCGCATGAAAACAAAGGAAGGCAGCTTCCAACGAGCTCATTCTCCTCTGTGCGGTTGGTCAGGGTGCGGGCTCAGTGGATCGCAACACATTCCATTGTGGATCGCACAAGTGGATCAGACTGTGACTGCAAGATCAAGATCAACAGAGGTGAATCGCTTCTTAAACAACAGGTTGTTTTGATGGCTCTTCCTCAAAACCTAGCTTTCAAAATTGCAAACCTGCACAGTTGTTCGTGCACTGGCGAAAACACTGTCCTCCCGTCAGATCGTGCACGAAACTAAAACGTTTCAAGTGCAACCACAAAGTTCAATGTATATATCTTTCATGTAGCTTTGTGAGTGCAACACACCGGCTGAGATCAAACCGAACGAATATATTGCGATTTGCCCCGGCACGGTGCCTGATTCCGCTTCTGACAGGCGGATTCACTCAGTGATGTGCGGAAGGGTGTGGAGCCGCTTGCGACGCAGCAGGATTCGCTCCGGATGAACTTTCTCTTCCCGCGCAGTCTCGGCCAAACCACCTTGTTGAGCGTTTCACTGGTTATTGCCTCGCATTCTCCAATTGCCTTCAATGCGCGTTGTGAAGCTCGTCCACTCAGAAAAAAGGCCGAAAATTGAAGAGTCGATGCACCATGTCAGATTGATTTCTTTGACCCAAACAGCCATGCACTGGACATTTTGGTGTGTTAGCACAAGAAAGGGGATCCACAGTTTCCTCCGCGGTCGCGGGACACGATGTCAGGGACCTGAGGACCCCGGAACGAGCTCTGAACACAACACCAATCAACGCCAATCGTTTTTTCAGGCTTCAAATGAACCAGCGCCCTGACGCCCAAGTCCGTTGTTTTGGTTCTGACGAGGTAGTTTTTTGGTCAGTCAAAAATCAAGAAATCTCATACACAAGGAAAAACAACATGAACATCAGGCCATGTTGACTTGTGAAACCGAGATGGTGAAGCAAGTGGAGACAGATCAAGTTTGGAAGGAGTCTTAACCTGCGGATCACTTTGACTTTGGGAGTGCTGGGCTTTTACCTGGGATTGAAAGAGCCACAAAACTTCATATGTCATGAAGTTAAAAAGCTTACCTCAGACTGACAGATGAAATTGAAACTGAGTCAAATAAAACTTATTTTTATGCAAATGGGATCTTCAACAGCAAAACTCCCATCAGTATGCAACCCGTGTTGTGAGCCTGAAAATGGTGGTTACGTTGGAAGCATACAAAGTGTGCAGTACACAATATACGGCTTATGTGTGTACTAGGAACCGCATCACTTGATATGCTCAGAACATTGCCTCTTGCCATAAACGTCTTCTGACACTGGGCCATTTCCAGCTAAACTAGGCTGTTGGCAATGTTTGGCTCCCTGATGCGTACAGTCTTCTTGTAAAAATACATTTGGAATTCTTTTTAAAGACGAACACCTAATGTCCTTGCTGTGAAGCCAATCACATCAAAATTCTGACAAGAAATTTCAAAGGCCACCAGCGCATGCACGGACAACCTGAACCACGACCGCAAGTTCGACGCGTCTCAAATTGGTGGAGATCTACCAATGTGACCCTTCAGTCATAATCCAGTCACAGCAAGAAATCATGCACTCATAAGTACTTTTCACACAGATTCAACATCACAGCGCCGCCACAGCTGCACCAGTGCATCTATGAGAGATTTGCACACTCATCTGCACGCAGATTGCGACAAAAGCTGAGTGGTTCATTATCCCCGTCAGCTGTCCGTATGCAAACAGTCATCAGCCATACAAACACACACGAGGAAAAATTTCAAATCAATGTTGCATATTTCATAACTTTGCTTGTAAAACGGGAACACAGACGTCCCTTGTGGTTTTTATAGCAAGGCTCACGATTATTTTTCTGCGGTCACACTCGTTGACAAGCAGCTCAGTCGCGCCGCAGTGCGCTGCCTGCGTTGTTTGGGAAAGGGGCTTTGTTTTGAAATGCCAAATGTTTCACCAGTCAAACCCAGTTTTGTCTTCAGTGGGAATTTTTGCCAGTCAACCATCGATCCCCGAGAGTTTCGTGTTTGTACTTCATTCGCTTGTCATGAACTCATCCGTCCAAAAACAACGGCACGCTCGCACGCACGCCCTTGCTTGCTTGCATGCAGGAGTCTGCAACAAGTCGAAGATCCGCGTCACACATCTCTTTCAAGAATCGGCGTGCAAAGACACGAATCTCTGCCAAATTGCGCGCATTTGATCGATTGTGCAATCTCGCATCTGTCTGGGCTGCATTCAGACATGTTCTGACGCAGGTTGCCTGCAGGGGCAGCATCATGTCGCCCAGATCCAGTTTCCTCAAGGCCGTGAAAGGCACTCTCCTCGAAACTGCAGACGGTGTGGTCTATTATCTGGGAATGTGGGAGTCACACGTTGCTTCTAATATTCTGAGCAACACTGAAGTGAATCTAATTCACACTCGTATACAGCAACAAAACAAGCGTACACGTCTGGAACCCTTGAGCGTTGTGCTGCTGTAAGGGCGCGGTTTTTCTATTTCTCTGAACTTTCTCTGTTCTTTGCATTTGTCGCAGATTCGTGCAGAACCAGAACTTCGGGCAAAACGAAGCGTCGCAAAATTCAGTCTGCTTCACTTCAATTTGATGGGTTTGACATAGACAGATACGAGCGTATCAAAAATCCACCGCATCAGCGCTGACTAAATGTTGACGCCAGCCTCGTTGGATTGGAACCTGAGCGATTCCAGGCCACTGAATTTTTCGCATAAAGCAAAAAAAGGTCGTCATGATCTGGCACACCGAAAAGTTTTGCGCACCCGATACTTCCAATGTTCACATGCCTTGTCCTTGAAAAACACCGAGGAAAAACCAATTTGTGGTGCAAAATGTCAATTTCAATCAATATGCAACGTTTTCTTTCAAAATCAATGAAAATTGTGCATGCTTCAGACGCAGGTTTTGATAGATTCTCTGGTGAAAATTGGTTTTTGGAAGTACCAGTGCGCCTGTCCTCACAATGCTGTAATTTTACAGGCAGATTGATAATTTGCAAGCATTTGTGTGAAAGCACCAGAAAAGTTCGTCGCGTCCTGAGCTTTCCGGGCGTTGCATCTCAAGAGTACGCCAAGGTATGTACTTGTGTGGCAGTCAAGTAGAGCACCTCCATTGCCCCTGTAAAGTTCATTTCCTTGATTTAAACCTTTTGGCTCACAATTCAGTGGGTTTGAGGCCAGAGCTGAGGTAACTCAACCTGCTGAACACGCTCTGATGGCTTCCACTTCTTCATGCATGTACCTTTTTGTGATTGGTGGTACTGTTTTATCTCGATTTTACACAGGGCGCATCTTAGACTGTTTTCCGCTCTTTGAGACATTTTCGGGCTTGTTTCCCTTGTCAAACCCATTTCACTTCACTCTACAAAACAAACGAACATCGCTTTTTTGGGCAGATGCGTTGTTTTGGGGTTTCACGTTCTGAAGGCCATTGGCACGACATGTTGCGCACTGTCAGGTTGGCAGTCTGAAGCAATATTTCACCTTGGTGAGCATTTGAAGAACACCAACAGTGAGTGTGCTCATTTAAGTCACGCGATATTGCTGTGTGTACGCTCGTACATGTCATATTTTGGCAAGAATTTCGTTGCGTGCATACTTCCCAAACAAGATCAATCACACAACACCAAAATCAAAACAAGTTCAATTTCTCTGTTCCCTGCACAACTCTGAGCCGAGTTTAAGGGCTCTGTCTGATCCAACTCTGCCACAAATTTGTTTTGCGCATTTGACACCATTAGCTTGCAAAAATTCGTTGCTTTTCGCACTAAAAACGGTCACAAAGGCGACAAGCACGATACGAGAGCTTTGGCTTCTCCCGAAGGATCAGGAGGAAGATTCACTCTTCACATGGAGCGTCGATTGAGCGACACCAACGCAGCGCCTCCAGTTTCGCGCCTCTGGATCGAACCCTGGACGGCGATGCAATCGATGATACGATTACACGACAAGCCGAACACGAAAATCTTTGTCCACAAACGAAGTCACGACTTTCACAAAAACTTGTTGGTCAAGATTCATCAGTTTCTTCTTGGGCCAAGTGGTTGCTCTGAAAGACAACACAAAGTTTTGTCCAAACCGTCTTCCATTCTGACAATGTGTGCTCAACTAGTTTCTGTTAAATTGTGGCAGTTTCTGATCATGATCTCTCATCAACGTGCATCATTTCCAGTCTTTTCAACTATAAATTTCAAACCATGACAAATTGAGTGCGTCATTTTGGTACGTGAGCTCAACAAGTGAAAACTTATTTCTGAAAAGCATTGCGCTCTCGTAACCTGGTGTTTTTCGTGGGGAGAACAAAACAGTCGACTTGCCAGGCCTCCGCTTGATACGGTCACACAGTCCGTCCCCAAGTATCCATGCTGGTATTTTTTAACTCTGGGTCCGAAACTGACACACACTGCACTTCCTTTGACTTTCTTGCAGAGGAAAATCACACGCTCTGCCTTTGGTGCACCCAAGCTTTCATGTTTTACGAACAAAAGATTGTCCTTGGAAGTCCGTGTTTGGGTGTGTTCGTGTTGGTGTATGAGTGTGTACGAATGTTCAAAATATTTGTCGGAAGAAACAGCAGAAAAATGTGAAAAATGTTGCTGAAAGACTCCAGCAATTACGACCTGCAGATCCAAATTGCAAAGTTGTGGAAAACTTAAACTTTGACAAACTTCGACAAACATTCAAACTTAAAAATTGTGGTCATGCAAGATAGAAACTGAAATGTTCAACCAAAGAGCAACAGCGGCGTGCACGGTAACGAGACGCGCCGAGACACGAGCGGTGTACGCACCTCTGTTGACGGGGATCTGAACTGCGTCCGTGTCGTCGAAGATCTGCGTGAAGGCGGGTTTGCGCGCCAGCTTGGACAGGTCCTCATCGCTGGAGTACATCGGATTCTCCTTGCCCTGATGGTAGGTGTTGTGGAAGAGGTTGGTGTTGTCGTCGAGCAGCGGCTCCGCCTCCCCGTCCGTCTCCGTCTCGACGACGTCGATGACGCGCGCGCCGCCCGTCGTGTCCATCGTGTTCTTGATGAGGATCGAGCCCCGCACCACCTGTGCGAGAGAGACGGGAAGCATCAACAGGGGGCACGCGCCGGGACGAATCTTCTGTGTCGAGAACAACCCCAGGATGAGCTGCTTTGACACAGAGACCTGAGCTGTACGTACAACGTCAAGTAACGTGGTTCGTTAGGAACAATTTGAGAACCTAAACTTTGTCAGACAAGTAGAAACTTTCTTTTCGAGATTGAGGCTGAGGGCGAACCACGATGGTCGGATGGGAGATTCAACAAATGGTCCTGCAGATTCAAGAGTGCAACCTGCAACCTGGATTGTGGTTCTTTGGGAGAGGATGTCAGAACCATGACAGCTTCTCAACAATGAAGGCTCCCCCAGCCAAAGCGAGGTTCCATTGTCATTTGGTCCAAAAATGGTTCCTTGACTGGAAAGGAGGTTCTAGGGACGGGACTTTTGCGCTTCCGAATTGATGAATCCACAGACAACTCAAAAAAGTCTTGCCAAAGGCCACTTCTTCGAAATGTCTGCATGTAAGGCCACATGCAGACCAAAGAACGAACAGGGAATCCAAATTTTAAAGAAAGATAAAACCAGAAAGCAAGGTTCCTCACACAGTGGAAGGAAGGTTCTTTACCCAAAACTCCGGGTCCTTTGACGTGAGCTCACCACAAGAACTCCAAGTTGTTTTTGAGTACTAAGAAGGCAGCCATTGAGCAGTTTCCCTTGACTCGACAGGAGAGAGAAGTCTGCGCGGAACCACTGCTGCTCACTTCCTCAGACCAAATGGGGATCCCGGGGAGAGGGCAAGTCGGTCGTGCCTGGTTCGCAGGCGGGGAAGGTTCTTCAAGTGACACGTTGTTCTCGCAAAAGAAAGGTTCCACTCTGGACTATGGCAGCCCAAAATTGAATGTGCATCAGGCTTGGACCATGGGTCTCTTCAAGTTGACTATTCTCACTTTTGCTCTGAAATCTATATTCTGAAATCTATTACCACGTGCAAGAACAGACTTGAACAAACTACAGCACTGCACCTGGCAAAGGTGTTTCGAAAGGAAAACCAGTGCTGAAAAATTCCCTTTTTGAGACAACGCAGCAACTTGCACAAGGGAAGTCTTGCACAATTTTCAAAATACGAGTACACACACCGTTGCTGGGACAGAGCAAGTTTGTCATGTCGAGACATCATAAAAGGCACATGCTGTAACCAAAGCGACTGTGTCGTTCCGTATTTGTTCTGTATTTGCATCTGAACAAGCATCGCTTGCAAACTGGGAAACGAGACTTTGTTCAGTTTTCCTTCGGCTGAGCCGTGGGTCGCTTGAACTTCACATGAGGACACAGTTTGCACCACTTTGTGTGGATTTGGAAACGTACGCTCGTACGCATCTGCAGAAAGCTGGCCTGCACCGACTGACAGAAAAACCCCCAAAATGGAAAAGTAACCCTGTTCTCGGCAAAATCTGCGGATCGCCTTGCCCAATGCACATTGGAATGGAATCGAACATTTCCTTCCACATGACGTTTGGAGAGGCAAAATCTGCGTGCCAACTGTTTTTGGCCCATTGTCATCTGGTTTGTCATGTTGTACACAAAGTTACTGTGACATAAAGATCTGTTGCACTTGAAAGTTAGTGGCCTCCAACACCTGAACCCGCACTTCTAGGGGACCAACACAGGGATTGAATGCCTTGAACCCTGCACACCAGAACTCTGTTCAGGGTCCGACAGCCAAAAGTTTTTGTTTGCAAGGACAAATTCTTCGTCCAAACCAAGCAAAACTCCCATAACGATTTCCCCCCGTACGTTGTGAGTCGGGACCCAAGTGATTCTGTGAATGGCTGCAAGCTGCAGAGCCATGCTTATTGATTCAGCCTGCGGTGCGCACAGCTGAGAAAGAAACACACGTCTCTTTACGGAGCCTGATATGTGTTGAGATGTTTCCCTCTGCAAGGATTCTCTACGGGACTAAAATGTACAGTCTGTGTCGACATCAAAACGGTGACTGAAAATGGGTAAAAGCGAAGTATTTCGGTGAGTGGCATGGCGGCCACCTGTAATTACTGCTGCTCCATTTATCACTTGACTTGCTGGGGGTGAGGACACGGCAGGTTTCCAGGGTCACAAGCCATAAAGCACCAGTGGAGCATCCCACACAGTCCCCACCACCGCCAGCATGTGAAAATCTCATGTCCTTTTTCGGGCTGTGCAAACACACAACGGAGGTAATTAAACACACATCACCACACCTTACTGGACCCGTTTGGTGCCAAAATTGGAAAACGATTCCCATCAAACTGTTTACTTCACACGTTCAAACGGACCATGAGCTCTCTCCTGAAATTAACTTTGGGGCTGCCCTGTGTTGGCCCACAGACGGACTTGTTCAATGAGATTAGTATGCAGCAGAAGTGTGCTGCTGGATTAGCATGTAGAATCTTGATACATGAATCGCATGACAGATTACTCGGGAATGCGCACATCATTATCCTCGGCACGGCTCCTTATTTGGATGACACACATCCTGCGGAACTCTCAACCCACTACGTAACAAAGGACGAGACATTCCTTCAAATACGCTACGTTTGGGGCTTTGTACGGCAGCAGGGATGGTCCACCATCTTACAGCTGCTGAAGGAGACTGAATGCTCTGTCTGAGGAGGAGCCAATTTTTCCCCCAGACAAACCACAATTCGATCAGCACAGACAAAATTTTATGTGCTGTAGACATGCGAGCTGCCACTTCTTTCTGTGCACAGGAAGGTTCCTGTTGTCACCATCAGCTGCCCGTGGGCTTTTCAGCCAAATCTTTTGTGGAAACAAATTGTATTCTCACATGTTGAACCGAGCCAGGTGCTCAAATCATGACAGAATTCTATGCGCTGCTTCAACATTTTTTCAATGCGTCTGTAGGACTGTTGGCCGACGAGTGAACATGTATGGAGATTTCTGAATCAAGAATGCTGCACATAAAAATCGATACACTTCAATGATGTCTGACAAGCTGACACTGCCGCTTCATGACTGGGGTTATTGAAGATCTCACACATTCAAGTGTGCAGAAATCTATAAATGGGGAGAAATGAGGCTTGGTGACTTTAGAAACAGATGTCGTTTTCTCGCAGGTCTGCACGTTCACAGGGCAGTTCTTGAGATCAATACTCATACTGCGCAATACGAGTGGCAAATGCAGGGTACTGACTGCAGCCAGCATCCTCGTATTTGGGGGTGGCAGAAATGGTGAAGTGGAGACGTGCACTGACCTGAGGCACCTCCGGCTGCTGCTCGTTGGGTTTGTAATCCATGCGCATGGTTTGGTTGACCTGCATGCTGAAGGCGGCGTCGGAGTCGGGCGAGGCGGGCGGGTTGGTGTTGTAGCGCGGGATGGTCGTGCTGACCTCGGGGTCGTGCGCCATGGCGACGGGCGGCGCCTGGTGCACCGCCTCGTGGTGCTGGTGGTAGGCGCGGAACCAGTGCTGCAGTCCCCCGTCCCCGCTGTCTGTGTGCAGATTCACAGTCGTCGGCTGCCGGCCCAACGAAGCAGCCTGCTCGCCTTCGTTCAGCTCTATATCGACCAGGCTGACGGAGGCCTTCGGGTCGCGCTGGAAGCTCGTCCCGGACCTGTAGTTCCACGTGTTGCTCGCCTCGTCGCCCAGAGTGCCCCACGCAGCCGCGTCGTACGAACCGGTGGACGCGCTGTCGAGCACGGCGCTGCGGCCCAGGTTGTTCAGCTTCAAAGTGATGTGATAGTCGCCTCTGCGCGTCTGATGTGCATCCGTGAGGGTCGGAGAGAGGACGTCTCCACCCGCCCCGAGGCCTGCCATGTCCACCAAGGGTTCGCTGCGTGTGCGGTAGAGACGCCCGGAGCCCGAGTAGCCGTGACCCAGCTGCGGGTGGAGGTTGACGTGGACCGGGTCTCCCACGGCGATCTGATGCAGACCTGTCGGCTGAGAGGACGACCAACCTCCGCGGCCGCCCGCGTACAACGCCCTCTGTCGCGAGCGAGACGAAATGCGCCGCTTGACCCTGGTCATCGGCTCGCTGTGTACTGACGCGCCCTCGAAATCACTGAAGTAGGGATCCCCCTCCAGGTTGACGCGAGCCACATACGGCCTTCGCCTCCGGTACTGGAAGCCCTCCAAGTCACGGTAGCCAATATCATTGTAGTTGAAGTCGCGGGCGTGCATGGGGATTTTGCCAGTGCGAGTTTCGTCCACCTTCAGATACTTTCTCGGGGTCCTGTCCCTGTAGACGCGGCCGGAGCTCGTGCTGTAGCGGTAGTCCACGTTGTCGAGCTGCCCCGGCGAGTATCCGTTCATCTGCGGCGCGTAAGACCCGCCCGTCATGTTGTGGATCTCGTACATGGCCTGCGAGTGCTTCACGCTGGGGCTGAACATGCCGCTGGGTCCCTGCGGGGTGCCGGGGCCGCCGCCGCCACGGTTTGCCATGTTTACGTCGACGGTGAGCGGGCGCAGCTGGACGACCCTCTGACCCGCGGACCCGGCCGAGCTGGACGACAGGTGGCTCGCCTTGCGCGTGACGCCGCCGCTGCGCTGCCGCTGCTGCTGCGAGTACAAATCGTTGTTGAGCGCCTCGCTGCTCGTCGCTGAATACCCTCCCCCGCTGTGCTGCTGGGAGCGAGCAGCGCCCCTAACGTCACCGCTGTACTCCAGGCTGTGACTTGAATTCATAATGCCTCCCGCCATTCCCCCGTTCATGTGGATCGGATGGTTGATGGCTCGTCCGCCGCCGCTGTGGCTGTGCTGGTCGCCGCCGCCGCTGTACGCCACCGCCTCGTTCCTGCTGCTCGTGACGAGGACGCCCTCGTCGCTCGGCCGCCCGCTGTGCTCGTACTGCATCTGCTTCTCGCTCATCTCGCGGCTCTGCGCCTCCTGCACCGTCTCTCCGTTCACCATCTGCTTGGAGCTGCGGCTCGACATGTTCGAACTCTTCATCATCATCTTCTGGCTGACGCCGGGCGTCGGCGCTGCCATCTGCCCCACGACGAGCTCGTCCCCGCGCTGCACCATGATTGGCTGCTGTGGTTTGAGGAGCTGTTGCTTGGAGCTGGAGATCTGCTTCTCTTGCGTGTCGCTGCTGAAGTTCGTGACGAACACGGGCGACTCTCCCGAGCTCTGATAGGCCGAGTCAGGCGACAGCTGGTCCGCGAGTTCCGAAGCCGTCGACTGCGCTGTAGTTCTGCTCACTCCTCGAGACGTCGAGGGTCTTGCGTCGTCACGCGTCTGGTGACTGCGCTGTTTCTCAATCCGATTAAAAGTTTCGTCAACTTCCACCGAGGAGGGTTTTTGACCAACAAAAGTTTCCAAGGGATCCTTCTGTGTTGGTGTGAGCACTTCTTCAATGACCTCTTGCTTCTTGACTCTTCTGCTTCTTTCGCGGTGTCCGTCGTCGTTGCTCTTCCACTTGGTTTCGTTTACCTTGCGTACTTCGCTGTAGATGTCCGTGGATTTAGCGTCGAGTTCGCTCAGCGTCTGCACGAGGGTTTTGTCCGAGGTCGGCGCGTGTGCGCGCGGCTGCGGGACGGGCTTCGTTTGGCGGGCGGCGGCCGGGTCGCTCGGGTGCACGTTCTCCTGGTGGAGCCGATCCAACGTCTCATTGATCTCCTTTCGGGAAGTGCTGCGGCCAACAAACACAGCTCCCTCGTCTCTCACCTGTGGAACTATAACGTTCTCCGAAACAACTTCTCGTTTCTTCTTGGTTTTTGATTTATCCACCTGGGCGTAGATGGCCGTATCCTGAGAGTCTGCCTGAAGGTCTTCGCCGATATCCTCGATGAGCACGGCACTGGAATGTGGCTTTGGCTGCGAGAGCTGTAGCTGCGCGGCTGTGTGTGTTGTTGCCTCTGCGGTGCCTGATGTTATGACTGATGTGCTGCTGGCTTTTCCATCTCCAGGTGTCACTAGCTTCTGGCTGCTCGGTTCCACTCTGTTTACCGTCACAGTCTCCTCTCTGCTATGTGTCACTGTTTTTGTTGTGCCTCCTCTGTCCCTTTGCCTCGGCTTGACTGCTGACTGCGTTGTTTGCTGGAGTGCTCCACCTACATGCACTGCCTCGTAGGCTCCGGTTGAGGGACCCTCGCTCTCTTCTGTTTCCGCCACATCTGATATCCTCTTCTTCTGCACGATTTGTTTGTGAAGTTTGGCGCGGGCGTCTCTGAGTGACTGAGCGAGGGCGTCAGTTTCCTCGGGGCTGGTGCTGAAGCCGCTGTTTGTCTGGTGACTCTGTATGATTTGGCGGTGCAGTTTTGCCTTGGCTTCCTTGAGCTCGAGGCTCTCGTAGTGCGGCTCCGGGGAGCCGACGCGCCGCGTCTCCAGCGCCTCGTGCGGCCGCTTCTGGCTGACGGTGCGCGCGCGCTTCTCGATCTCTCCCGCCATGGTGCTGTCCATCTTCACGTACGAGAAGCCTCGACGAGAACGTTCCAGAGAGTCGTAACTCGGACTCAGCTGAGAAGGCGATGCGCTGTCGGTTGGCGACACGTCGACGTGCAGTTCACTTTCACCGTCTTCCTCGCTACCGTCGTCGCGGGCCGGCACGTCGACCCCCTCCACCGCCCACTTGAACTTCTTGTCTGTCCCTTCCGTGACGACTGCGGCTTCTGCATCTGGTGATCGCGCTCGCTCCAGGGAGGCGTCTGCGATTCGACCAGTGAGGTGCAGGTTTGCGAACACGTCTTTGCTCAGTTTGCTGACGGTTCCCGGCGTGACAGCGCGCTGAGCCTCCTCCACCGTCGGTGAACCCGGGCTCTGCAGCGAGCCCGAGCTGAAGGCCAGGGTCTGTACAGAGCTCTGTCCAGACTCCAGTCGACGCTGCTCGATGCTTGGTTTTGTGCCTCCCAAGCCCAGGTCAATGTGGTCTGGAGGCGTCTTCTTGGTTGTCGTTTCCATGATTGTCGTCTCCTCAACTCCGCTGCGCTCGAGCGTCGAGGGAGTTGACCCGAGCTGCCTCGACTTGAAGTCGTCGAGCAGGTCAGAGGCACTTTTCCTGAAAGATCGGTCCGACCCTAGGCTGTTGTAGGACGAGGTCACCGTTCTGGACGTGGTCGAGGTCGTCCCGGTGTCTCCGGTGCGAGCGAACACTGTGTCGTCCTCCAGGGTCGGTGACCGGGCGGTGGACTGAACTGTGGTGACGGTTGTCGATTGATAGGTGCTTTTCCCTCCGATAACAGGCGTCGTGTCCTCACTCAGTGCATGTTGCCTGATGTCACGCTCTGCTTGCGAGTGTTGCTCATTCACAGCGAATGCCTGTGGCGCGCTCTCAATTGTGGTTTTCTCAATCACAAGCACCCGATCTTCGTGCAGCTTTTTCTCACGCTGGTCTTTCTCAGTCACGTCGGGTTTTCCCGTCAGATCGTAAGACGTGACGGACGACGATGTTGTGGAGCTCGACCTGGAGTCTGACCTCGACACGTGGGTCCCGGGACCAGCCTCCCGGGCCTCGGACACTTCAGTGGTGGGGCGAGACCCCACGGTCACGCTCGATGATCTTCTGTCCGTGGACTCGGTACCGGACTCGGTGCGCTGGACGCTGCGCGAAGCGGAGCTGGACGAGCGGCTGGTCGTCACGTCCGGGTTGAGTGGCCTTCCGGTGACGCTGCTGCGAGTGGACGTGATGGTCGTGGAACCGCCGAGCGAGCTACGTTGTGACGTCCCGTCCGCTGCGTCTCCCGCGTCAGACTTGCCGCTGACGATGGACGTGCGTTGTGTGGCGGTAACCACGGACGCTCTCTTTGACGACCCACCTCCGCTATCGATTCGCTTCACTCGACCACTGGAAGTTGTGATGATGTTGTCACTGCTCAGTTCGCCAGGGGGTGAAGAAGAAGCGAGGGAGCCTCGTGTCGGGCTGTAGGTCGCGAACGTCCCGCTCGTGCGGTCGCCGGCACCGGACGCGACGGACGCGGGGCGGCTGCCGCTGCTCACCAATGACCCGCGGATGTCGCGAACTTTGAACTGCGGCGGGGAGGTGGACCTGCCACTCTCGGTGCGAACCACACTCGACCTGGTGACCGACTCGCGCTCAGTCGCTCGACTGCTCCTCTTGATGCCCGCTCCCTCTCCGTCGCTCTTCTGGTCGGACGTCTCCAGACCGTCAGATTTGGTCACTGAGTAAGCGTTCGTGGTGGTGACAGCAGATTTGCTGCTGGTGGTGGACTTCTGACTGCCAGACACTGACCGCGTCGCAACCGTAGACTGGGCCGTCGCGCTCGACCTCCCACCCAACGAGCCTCTGCTATGCGAGGTATTCGGCTCGGCTGTGAGGTCACTTGCTTCCGCGTGCCGGTTGTGCATCGCCGAGGTCACCGCTTCCTGGCTGACGAGTTTGGGGTTGAGGTCGAGGTTGTTGGCGATCTCCTGTCCCGATGTGGCTCCGCGCAGGGACTGACTCGTGCTCGAGGTTCCTCGGCGCAGTGAGCTGACACCTCTGTCATACAGCTTGATCGACAGGTCCTCTTTGAAGTCTTCATCGTGGAGCGAGGAGCTGGACACTGTCCGCTGGTCGCTGCTGGACGCCGCCCTCATCGAGAAGGCCCCGACCTTCTTGCCTGCGCCGCTGGTCGGGGATCGGGCGGCGCGGGTTTGCGACACCATCTTCCTGTCCAGCGACACGGTGCCCTCGTCGAACGCGCGGTCGTGATCGTCCAGATCAACCAGCAGATCGTCCAGCGCGTGTATGATGGAGGCGTTGGTGCTTTGGGCGGAGGACGCCACCGCCGCCGCCGTCCTCTTGCCGCCGCGCGAGGTTCCAGGTTCCGGTTCCATCGTGCCGTTTGTCAAATGAACGTCTCCGTTCTGCATAACTGTCGTGCTGGTCTTCTCGATTCTCGTCGAGCTTGTTTTGCCTCCGTCTTTCGTGGTGGAGATGATCTCTTTCGAAGTGCGCGAGCGCCTGGCGCCCTGCGCGTCAGTACCGTCGTCGTACATGGAATAGGTGACCTCCGTGGCGCGAGGCAGTGTGCCCGCCGAGTCAGGGTCGAAGGCGCTGAGCGTTCCCAGTGACTTGTTGCTTTTGTTGGAGCGGTCGCTGTCTGACCGCTTCAGCACAGTCGCCGTGGACGTCGGTCTTTTGGCGTAGATGGTCGACTTGGACTTGACCTCGCCGTTCTCCATCTTGACGATCTCCATGCTGCTGGCAGCTTGGTGCGCACGAGCAGAGCCGCTCGTGACGGCGTCGCGTTTGAGCGACGTTGAGAGAGACTCGGACTCTGGCGCCGCCCTCACAGCTGCCCCCTCCTTGTCGTCTCCCTCCCCCTGCGCACCTGCCCGCCCTCCCTGCTGTTGGGGTGTGCCTGTACTTCTGCTCCACTTTAACATGAACTGTTTCCTCTCATCTGAACCCGATGTGACCTGAATGCAGGTCACTCAGGGTCACCGCGCGTTACCGCCATGGACGGGGCTGGAGCCGTCGCTTCACTGCCGATGAATCAGTTGCCGGTGTCGCGTCGGTGCCTCAGCTAGCCTCCCGGGTCCAGCCACCTGCAAAAACACAACAAACGATGCTTGTACTGCTATAAAAAGTTATTTGAGTTGAACCCTTCCACAAACCTCGCAATTTGTGTGTGGTACGACTTTTTTGGTGCTGAAAATACTTCCAAAACAGGAATTGATCACAAATGAATCCCTCCTGTTCACCAGCCACCAACCTCCAGGCCCATGCACAGACCAAAGTGAACCTCGTTTGAATTGTCTTGTCTTGTCTCGGATCAGAAGAACCTCAGACGAAAACAAAACGACAACACATAAAATTTCATAGACGTTCGGAATTGGCTCGTTTTGTCACAACCCACATGTTCAATCACAAGCAAATGAATTGAAGGCTTCAAAGACATTTTTCTTTGGTTCTGTCACAGGTTTTCTTCTCCAGTTTGCCCCTGGGCTTCACCTGATCTTCAACTGTCTGGTTTCTGTTTCATATTGTTTTGTACTCGTACGTTCTGTCTATTGGCCGCGGATTCTGTTCAATGTAACTGTGTGGTTTCAAAAACCACGCGTCGTCTGCAACAATCGTCAAATCAAGATCAACAACATCAGTGCAGTCACTGCACGAATTCACTGGAAGGAATTGCGGTTCCTGCGGGGGATCGCTCAACTTTCTGTCTGAAACCACTTCATTCCGAACTCACAAACCCAATATTTCAGGTTCCACGTAACTTCGAGCAAAAGTGAACGTGCAACAACACCTTCTCAACTTTAAAGACAGGAGTGGTTGGTCTTTACTTTCAGGTGACTCCATTGATCCACTCACGCACATGTACACACGCACACACGCACACGTCGTTGTCGCCAGTATTTAAAATTTGTCCAAGACTCACCGTTCCATTTTAAACGAGCTTCAAAATCCACATGTCAAGCCTGGTGTATTTGGTGTTCAAATGCAATGGAATCAAGTGAGTATTGCTTCACCTCTTGCATGCTTCTAATTTTATTCTGTGATGTCTGAATGGCGTTCACATTTGAGTGCTCACAAGCTATGGCCCCCAGCCGTGTGTGAGATAACACACATGCATTCTGACTTCTTTTGAATACGTGTCTCTCATCTTTTTCTGTCATCTTTTCTCGATTTTAATAACATCGCCGCAGAGGGAGTCACGGTTCAAGAGATGCGTGTGCACGCGCACCTGGGCAAAACTCAACGAGCGAGTCCACGAAAACTAGATTTGCTTCACACTCCGTTGAAGGGCATACTAAACCAACAAAATTGCTCAGAAAGGATTTTTGGGCTTTCGAACTGAAAAATGATCGAACCCTCAAGAATGCTCACGCTGATAATAAAGCAGTTGTCGATGAAATGATAAGTGACAAAGAGTGTCATGTGGATTAAATTGACACGGATGTCGTTCAGACACCAGCCTTGTGTCGTGCATCTCATGAATGAAAGGTCATTTTCTCATGCTCCTTGACTTCATATACCCACGCGAAAATTGGTACTTTCTTGCGATAACCTCCTTGAGCAATTCATACGGTCAGCCTCTCAATTAGGTTTGAGCGGAGATGATGAAGAGACAGGGCCGGAGGGGCGGGGCCGCCGGCCCGGAGCAGGGTGGACGTGAGGGACGCCGGCGCGACGCCGTGAGACCGGCAATTGAATCCCCACCTCCTTTGAAGCCACACTGATTTCGTCCTGACAGATTTTTGTCTTTCGCCCTGATGTTTTCCACAATCGCAGGTCAATAAGACCAGAAAAAATATTCAATGTTTTCTGGTTGTCTGTTCAATTCTGTTGACCACGTATTTACAAAAAGAACCAGACTGCAAGGGCAGGTGTGTTGTGAACTGGTCAGCTGGCCAAAGTCAAAACAGACCAGCAACAAATTGTTGTTGAAGCTGCAATTGGATCCGTGCACACGCGGCCGTACGTACGGGTATTTCTGTGTTGAAGTCACCGTGGCACATGCAGAAATTTTGTCACACACTCACTGGACTGACGGGATCGGGGCTGACTTCTTTCTCGTCGTGCATCGTCTTGTCTTTTCACCGCTTCAGGTCAAGGAACCGTTGCAGATCCAAAGGACTGAGTCCTCACACGCTCTGAACCCTCGTCCATTGTATGGCGTCTTTCATCATGGTCTCAATGCATTTCCAAAATGCCCTTACACTTCATGGGCTTCACAAATACATCCCTGCGGTTCTTCTCGCTGCCATGGCGTTCTTGAGACGTGTTCAGTCCGAAGAGCCGTAGATTGTGATCCTTTGCACAGTGATTCGTGCATCAAAGACAGCAATGAGGAAATTCAAGACCAAACAAAACACCACACCGACTGTAAATCGATCTTGAATACACGTTCTGTGTTGAAACGTTGAGCCGGGGCCCTGCACAAGACGGCAACAAGTGGTTTGAACCAAGGCTTCGTCCTTCAATCTGCATGCCAATTCGGATTTGGAATTGTTAGTTGCACGTGACAAAACAACCCAGTGATCCGTTCCCTGTGCGCATTCTTGTTGTTTTTGTGCATCTTCGAGAACGTTCGTTCTGGGCGCACAAACAAGAACCTTCGCAAGCTGAGAGGACTTCCGACCCCACGACTCTTCTGGTTCTTTTCGAGCAGCACAAGACGAACCACTGATTCCTGATTTTCATTCAAACAACGAGAGAAACAGGAGTGTGCGTGGTAGCGCGCACGTTTGTCAACAAACTTCCGACGGGGAAATAAATAAATTCATGGCGATGTTCTTGTGTGTAAACACCTGCTGACTGAACACACGTATGAATGCAAATTTTGCGAGTGCAAGCGCCATGCACACAGGAATATGAAGGTTCACGCATGTCTACACATGTATTTATCCCTTTTGTTCATTACTGGGTTGACACAGAGCCTCATGAAGCTGCCTCCGGCGCTTGAAGCGGTGCGGTTCAGAAATCTCTCTGAAATTCTGTTCTGAAGTGGGAATGAAGGTTCTCATGCCACATTCTAGAAACAAAACGTGTGCGTCCAACACCAGTGTGGCGGGATTTATTTGAACCGAATCAAGAAGAAACTAGCGAAGCTGGTCATTGAGAGGTTCTTTGTCTGTTCCGCAAGAAAGGGTCACCAAACATCAGAACGTGATTGAGACCAATACACGATTGGCACGGAAGTGGTGAGTGATTTACTCCTGTGTTGTCTTCCCGTGAGACCCGTCATAAATTGTTAATTTTCTTTGTCAAACGGAAAACAGCCCTTGAAAATGCGCTGTGTGCACAAAAGTCATTGTTGACAAACTCCACAATCACACCATTGTTGCCTGTGTGAATGAAACATGACTCTCGCCATATGAATGTGCTTTTGACAGATCTGGGTTATGCCTTTTGAGTTCATAAAAAATGTGTAATTGTGTAAGTTTCCCCAGAGGAAAGAATCTCCTCGCCCACTGAACGCAACTGGCACGAAGCTTGTGCAAATTGTGTCTCTCATGCGTTTTCTTGAAGTGTATGAGATTATGGTCGGCAGAGGAACACGAAGATCTTCGTGTGTATGAACCTTCCTGTAGCTTGACTTTCAATTGAGGACAAAAATTGTTTTGAGTGTCAGCATGTTAAATGGCGAAGGTTCTTCACCCACATTGGGAAAAGCAATTCAACGGTTTCTATAGCGGTGGTGTCTGGGAGGATTCCACTGGATCCACCACACTTAGACTGGCGACCCTTCATCACCACATCCTGAAGCCAAATTGACTCAATCTCTTTGAGGCTATTTTTTACGCCAAAGCCAAATATTTTCCTCATCAAAGAGGCTGTTGGTGCCTTTTGTGATTCACACTTCAAGGCTGATAATATGTCACTGTCATACTCGCTGGGAAAAAAGTAAAACTAAGCATTCAACAGAACCCGCAACATGAACCTCCTTTCATGTTGCTTCTTCACTATGAACCTGTGGCAAGGGTGAAGTCTATGTGTGTGTGTGTGTGTTTATATGTGTGTGTGCTGCGTGCAGAGTATGTGCGTGTGTGAGAGAGAGACAGAGAGACAGAGAGAGGGAGACACGCACAGTACTACAAACGCAAGGTCAGTGCTGCTCCAAACCCTGCATGGTAAAGAATTTTCCCTTCGTTGTGCTTGGTTCACCCAAATCAACAAAATCCTCAAACGGGCCAAACAACTGAGAAAAACCAGTTCTCTATGAAACACCGGCAAGGAATTCGCCCACAAACAGAATGTTTGGTTTTTGAAGAGCTGGCGTTCTTGTGAGCAAGTTGTTTTATCGACTTGGTCTTTTTGTTCAGGAAATAGGTTTTCTGTTGAAGGGCCACTGAGGTGCTGTGTCAAAGTTGGACAAGAAGAATTTTACATCCGTGGGAACAAACAAGGTCCAAAAGCCATTCTCCTTGGCTCCAGAACTGCCTTGGACCCCAGAATGAAACACAAACTCAATGGCGGGCTGCATCAAAGAGAAGCCCACCCCCGACTCTTGGTGGGTGCTTTCCTTCACAAATGGTTTCAAGACAGTGTTGAGATGGCGCTAAGTGCCATGGCAAAGTGACGTTCTCCAGGATGTCTCTTGCGGAACCTTGACTTGGTCTCTAAATCTTCGTCACCACTTGAATACGAATGCCAGTGATTTCTGTCGAACTGCGTCACTCGTCGCTAGTGTAATCACAATACCTTTGCACCACAGGAATGCAAGAAAAACAACTGGCGCACAACGTATCCTTTCCATGCTCCACTGACTTCGACGGCTCATATTTCCAACATGTATTCATGAACATTACTGCACCCAGGTGGCTGATCTGCTATCTGTCTTCCATGTTGAAAAAATGTCACTGTTCCGAGTTTCGTTGCATGCGGATTGATGTTGCTTGGCGTCTGCGTCCCTTCTTTCACAGAACGATCGGGGAGAAGAATGCTTTCACAAAAATGGACAAATAGTAGGGAAAAGTGGCACATTTGGACAACCACGAAGCGGGGCATTGCGAAAGCATTACCAGAAGTTTGTCCACTTTCTTCCGATCTTGCTTCTATTTGTTTGCCTACTTGCACTCTTCGGGGAAAATTACCTTGGCTTGAAACGAAAACTTTATCAATGTCAAATGAACTTTGTTTTTGTGAGGCCAGAAATAAGGAAGCGTAAATTCTGAAACCACAACAGAAACTTTTGGACGTTTCAGCCACCAATCGTTTCAGTACACCACTCCACTCAACGACAAACTTCAACACTCCCTGCCCCCAACAAAGGCAATGATTATTCTTTCAAAGGCAAGATTTCTGATTTGGGCTTACAACGGAGAGAGACAGACAGAGAGAGAGAGACCGACTGACAAAGATAGATAAATAGATAGATAGAGAGATAGAGAGATAGATAGATAGATAGATAGGTAGATAGATGAATGAGATAGACACACAGACAGATAGATAGATAGATGGATGGGTAGATAGAGAGATAGATGGATAGACAGACAGATAGATAGGTGGAT
>JAAUXT010022356.1_pt1 | contig 28082 bp, 27 predicted proteins | sample 7278171 | NCBI WGS metagenome assembly JAAUXT01 (sample SAMN14350112, study PRJNA611818) | marine sediment metagenome | isolation source: surface marine sediment (1.8m) | place: French Polynesia: Moorea | collected 2018-08
ATAGAACATCCTGTATGAACAAAAGCACATGGAACATCCCATGTTTTGCAAAAAACCAAAAGCATGTGGAACATCCTGTGTTCAGCAAAAAAACAAAAGCATGTAGAACATCCTGTGTTCAGCAAACAAACAAAAGCACATGGAACATCTGAAAAAAACAAAAGCACATAGAACATCCCATGTGTAACAAAAAGAAAAGCACATGGAACATCCTGTATAAACAAAAGTACATGGAACATCCCATGTTTCACAAAAAAACAAAAGCATGTGGAACATCCCAGCCCGAAGCCAGCCTGATGCCAGCCCAAAGCTGGCCTGAAGCAGTGTGTGACCAATCGGTACACAGCCTGAATATCATGTGAATCAGGTGCAGATCAGGCTCACCAGCCCGTCGGGATGTTCCAGCCCGATCCGGTGTGCGTCCGCCCTGCCAGACAGAACCCAGGACAGAAACCCTCGTTCTCGCTGTGCCCTGAATCTGAAGACCAAGTGACTCTGGTTTCATGAATTTTGCTTCGCAATTTCTGCCTCGGATCTCAAGAGGCTGATCTCAAACATGTAGCCATGTTCACGTCCGTACTCGCTGACAGACACACAAATCCTTTGGTTCTCTGTACGTTTTGTCGTCTGAGCAACAAAGACAGAGCTCTGGTCCCAAATGCGGTACACACAGTACACAAAGAGCCAGCGGGCAGCCCTCAGGCCAACAGATACCTTGGCGCATTGCGACAGCAGACACATACGGAGCTCTTGGTGAGCAGTTTTATTGTGCAGTCGTGACAGAATTCACATGGTAAATCAAACTTATCCGTCACATTTGGGTCGTTGGGTCCGATCCATTCATTTCAGCTTTGTAAAACAGACGAGACGTGTGGAAGTTTGGGAAGTTTATTCAAACCAGATCTACATGAGGACAGGCGAATTCTCGTAGATTGCTAGATACATGTACAGAACAGCTTGAGGTAATTTTGACAGAGATACTTCGTTCGAAAAAGCAGCAGATCCAACTTGCAGTTCTCTTGAAATTGCATCAACTTTCTTGGATACAACCTCCATAATGTTGAAGCAGATGGAACAACTTTCCATTTTTGGTGATGAAAGTCGTATGACAAGTCAAAAACAGAAAGATTATCATTTGACCTGAAAGACAACGTTTGAAAATTTGTGGCTTGGCAATTTGTGCTTTCGTTAATTTTCTGCAACATGCAACATGCAACATGCACGAAAGTGGCTTTTCGTGACAGCAATGTCACAACCGGCTGGTGACAACTTTCTCACAAGGGAACACGAAAGGAACGACGAAAACTGAAAACTTCCACAACATGGACCCAGTCGAGGTGCGAAAGATCCCCCCCCCCCCAAAAAAAAGACGCGAGCAACAATTTTGCAAAAAATTGGTAAAAATACATGCATGCGCTGCAACTGAACACTGTCGAAACCATACAAGCACGAAAACCCGATGACATACGAAACAATAGTTTGGTAGATCTACACAATGAAAGTTCGAGTGAGACTTTACATTTTGGTTTCATCGTCAATGTGCTTGACTCGTGTCGTCTCTCTCAGTGCGACACCTCAAACTGATGAAGTTTCTCCACCGCACGTCCTGACGAACTTTGGATGAGGTAACGCCACTGAATACGTACAGACGCAATGATGTGAGAGGACGAAGGTGACTTGCACTCAAATGTACAACAATGAATATAGTAACAACACACAACACAGTGGAATTCTGATGTCACTGAAAAGCATTCAAATCACGCAGTCTGACCTGGCAATGTTTGGCGACACTAGTTTACACAAAATGGAAAAAGAAAAGCTTCCAAATAAATTAGAGCCGCTGTACACACTTTCTGGAGACTAAAAATGATAATCATTTGCGTTTTTCAAACGACCGTAATCACCCAAGAAATTCTGTGCATCTACATGCAACGTGCGCCCAATCTTCACTTGAAACACGCCCGAAACACACCCACATACTTTTGAGCTTAACAATTGGAATAACACTTGGGTGATTGCGGTACACGGTACCTCTGGTACCTGTCGCACCTACAGCTCGGTCATCATGTCGTTGTATCCGTACTGCATCAACATGGCTCCGCTGCGTCCGTCCTGCGTGACGACAGGGCTCAGCGTCGCCGTCCGCATGTCGTACAGGTATTTCTGCTCGTCGAAGTTGTGGTCGTTGTCGTCCTTGATGCCGAGGCTCGTCGTCTGCTCATCGTACTCGACCGGGATGCGGGTGATGGTCGTTTCGCCGACGACCTCGGGTCCGACGCGGTAGACCTCCTCGTCGTCGTCACCATCGTCATCGTCGGAGCTCTGGACGATCTCCTCCTTGCGCTCCTTGTACTGCTCCTGCACATTCTGCCCCTCGGTGATCTGCGCCACGTTCATCTCCATGTACTCTCCGTCTCGCAGCTGCTCCGAACTCGCGCTCAGCTTCCGCGCCGCCGCGTCATCAGCGCCATCTGTGAACTCCTCCGTTTTCGTCACAGTCTTTTCAACCTCAGTGATTTTCATCAGGTTCCCCTTCTCGTCCTGCACGACTCTGGTTCTCAGTTTCGGGGTGTCCGCGTGTTGCTGCTGCTTCTTGTTGACTCTCCTCTTGCCGTCGGGAAAATCTGGGGAGGCTGGAACCTCGGGCAAGGACTCGGGCAAGGATTCGTTGTCCGTCGGGGATTTTCGCGAAACTTTGCGACCGCCGTGCTTGTCGAAGTGATAGATCTCGTTGCTGCTCGAAGTCCACTCGGGGACTGTGAAGTATACGTTGTCTGGGTCGAACCTGGAGACGAACCTGGTGCTGCGGGAGATCTCCGACTCCTCCGCGTCGCCCTCGGACGGGGTCAGGTTGACGTCCTTGAGCTGACTCTTGTACACGTGCGTCGCGTCGTGCTCCTCGTCCGATTCGTCGTGCGCCGGCATCTCGAAAGGACCGCCGGCCGAAATGGAGTGCGACTGCGTTGCGGCGGCGCTGGACGCCGTGTCGGAGGAGGAGTAGCCCGAGGAGCCGGAGTGAGGGACGCCGCCGCCGGTCTGCGAGCGCTCGATGACCCGGATCTGGCGCCCCCTTCTCGACCCGTGATCCACGGGCAGAGGAATGGGCTGCGAGGTCTGAACGTTCTGAACAACACTCTCGTGGTGGCGCTGCTGTTGTTGCGAGGCTTGCTGTTGCTTCCGCTTCTGATGTTGCCTCACTTCCTCCTCGCGCTCGCGATTGCTGTTGTGCAGGTTCATATTCTGGGTTTGAAAAATCAGGGACTCCATGTTTCCAGGGTAGTTTCCGGTTCCGCCTCGTTCCGCCGGAAGTCGCCCGTCTCCTTCCGGTGGGTACCTCCCGTCCCCTTCGTCGACGTTCTTCATCTCGATGGCGCTGTGGTAGTTCGGCGCGGGAAGGTGTCTGTTCACGTTGGCGTCGTACTCGTACTTGTGGCTCCCTTCCTTGGTATTCTCCCGCACCTGAATACTCTTCTGCTTGCGCCGATCCACAGTCGCCTCGTATTTGCCCGGAAACTCGAACGGAAGGAGGTCGGTGCCTTTGCCGGACTGCAGAACCTCGGTCTTGCCGTCCTTGGTGCGCTCCACGTGGAACTCGACCTCTTCGAAAATGGCCATGGCGATCCGCTGCTCCTTCTCCTCGACCTCGACCGTCTCGATCAGCTCCATCTCGGAGTCCGAGTCCGACTCGTGCACCGCGACCTCGCGCGATGACGTCGTCTGCACCTCGGTTCGGCGAGCCGGCGGCGGAGGCTCCTGGTTGAAGCTCTCGATGATGGTGACGACGTTCTCCTCCGGACTCTGCTTCCAGCTCACCGGAACTTCCTTCCCTGCGAAACACAACCGCAGAAGAGCATGATAATCCGGGGGCATGCAGCTTGGGCCCACAAGAAACAAGAGCACGCACAGATCATTGTAAATTTGTCAGAGGAACTGGCATGACCAAGTTCAATCTTTCTCTCACATCTTCAATTCCATGCCCTCCCCCACAGGTGGGTTCCCTACAAACTCTCAACTGGTCAGTCACTGGGCAGTTTCTCAATTTGAATTCTTCGGGGAACTCTGGAATTCTTGAAATGCGGCCGCACAAATCGAACTCCAGGAGGCCATTTCTGATTCCAAACAGGCTTTATCCATTTTAATGACAGCGCCAGGAATTCGTAGTTTGCTGTACGGTGCCGTGCATTTCTTTCCTCGGCTCAAGTGTGCGTTTGCTTTGCTGTCAAAGTCAAAGGTGTGACAAGCGGTTTGATTCTTTTCGTCACACCCTTGGTGCGATGTTCACAGCTCGCTTGTTTGAGATCAACCAAATCAGCATGAACAGCATCGGGTCCCCTTCTCGAAGCCCCTTCTCCACGAAGCTGTCTTGTGCCTTGTGCACACACACACACAAACACACACACACACACTTTTTTTTTGCAAAAATTATCGCGCAACGAAGGATTATAAACACCTCGTAACGGGTGTCACACACTTTCGCAGAGACGCAATTGAGCAAATATTGCATTTTGGTTTGACCTGCAATGTGCGTGTCAGCACTGATTTCTGTGTCGAATCAAACGTGATGCGACGGAAACCAAGAGCTTGCGTACCTGGGGGTGTCTCGGGCTCGGCGGGGCGGCTCGACTCGCTGAAGAAGTCGCGCGTCTCCGTGACGCGCGGCGCAAAGACGCGTGACGTCACCTCGACGCGCGTGTCGCGCTTGCGCGGAGGGGACGGCGGCTTCTCGTACTGCGTCGCCGACGAGTACTTCTGAACCTTGGACCGCGGCTTGTGCTTGTTGACGGGTCCGGAAAGGTCCGTCTGCGCCGAATGCGAAAATCTCGTCGGAGGGAGTTTCTCGATTTGCTTTTCTTTGGTGATGTAGTGCGTGGTTTCTTTGTGGTGCACTTGAGGTGGTCTTTTGGGAGGAAAGTGTCTGTAAGCCTGCATTTCTTTCTTCTCGATTCTCTTGACGACAGGAGGCTTTTTCCTCTGCGGAGGTAGGGTTTGCGTTTGCTTGTGGTGAATGACCATTTCGCGCATGCGGTTGATGTTGTAGTCGGGTTCACTGCGAGTCTCGTACTCATCGAAATCGACGGTATCCAGGTAACGCTGCCGCTCCCGGTCGTAGTAGAAACCGCTGACGTCAAAATCGTCTCCGACGTTGTGCAGATTCGTTTCGCTCTGGGAGCGGTCCCCGAAAACGTAAAAATTGAGGGTCTGCTGTTTGCCCATGTTGACGGCAGGGACGTCGTCTCTCTGGGCGCTGCTGTAGAAACTCGTGCCCTTCACCTGGGTGGACATCTGCTGGGGCCTGCTAGGAACGACGCCCTGGTTCTTGTCCAGCAGGTCGGCGACGATGATGGGCTCGTTGCTGTAGGCGCTGTAGTCAGCCAGGTCCGTGGTGGACGCGTACTTGCCCGTCTCCACGTGCATGCTGCGGATGGGTGAGGTCGTCACGGGCGACGCGATGTTGGAGTAACTCTGGCTCCTTCTGGACTGATGGGGCTGCAGCTGGAAGTGCAGGTCCAGAGGCTGCGGAGGAGGAGGGTAGTGAGAGTGGTAGAACCTCTGGTGCTGCTCGTAGCCCTGCGTCGGCATGGTGGCGTACGCCCCGTACGGCCCTGCAGACATGGGCGGGGAGTGGAGGTGGTGCCTCTGCATGACGGCCGGGGTACTCGCGGGCCTGTCCAGGGGATCGGGGAGATACGAGTAATTCATGCCTCTTCTGTCCATGGATAAACTGTAGGTATTATCTGGACTGCCAAGGGTGTGACTTGAATACATATCCCAATTAGGAGTGAAACCATGCGGTGGCTGCATGCCTGGGCCTTGTTGCATGCTCATGCCCCCGGGCAAACTCGCATAGTTCCCTGTTGCGTCTATCTTTACATTTTCACTCACATTTGATGTGAAGTTGGTACTCTCATAGTGATGGCTTGTCGGAGGTGGATTTTTGGTCAGAGGCCATGTGCCGGTCGCATGGTCCCCATCCAATCCATCCAAAGATCTGAAGCTCGGAAACATGGGCCCCGAGGCCCTCTGCTGTGCAAAGTTTTGTTCATTCAGCTCGTGCTGGACCCTCGTCACACTGCCTTTGGAAATGGTGGGTGCGTTGCTTCCCTTGTGTTGCTGCTGCTGAGTGCTGGCGAAACTCTGCCCCTGGAACTGCAGTGGAGTCGGGCTCTGGTTGATGTGGCTCAAGCTGCCGTGGAAGGAGGAGGTCTGGATGCTCTGTCCGGGGCCGGGGCTGAGGGGCGGGATCGACAGGTTCTGCTGGGAGCTGGATCCGACGCGGAAACGGGACGGCGTCCCCTCCGAGTAACGCCTCTGGCGCTGCTGCCTCTCCTCCTGGTTTTCCTTCTCCTTCTCCTTCCCTCCGTACGGCGTGATGTCCAGCTCGTAGAACCCTCCAGCCGCCAGCGACCCCTGGGGACGGGTGGGCGGAGGCAAGGTGCCCTCGGACCTCCTGCCCGTCCCAGGGATGGGTCGGATCGAGTACTTGCGGATCCCTCCCCCACTACCACCCGACGAGCTCCTGTGCGCCCTGCGGTCGCGCTCCACCGTCTCCCTGTAGATGTTCTCCGACTTGAAGTCGCGGATGTAGTTGTTGGTCCTCGCGACTTTGCGCTGCTCGGCGGCGAGGCGGCTCGAACTCGCGGACGATGCGGCGGAGCTCTTCCGCGACGCCGACGAACTCTGCTTCCGGGAACTCGCCCCCATCCGGGACGCCGAAGACGACCCTCGCTTCCCGTAGACCAGACTCAGTGCTCTCCGTATCGCATCGTCCACTATTGTGACCGCTTCGTCCTCTATACCGTAGCCAGTCTTCTTTTGGAACTTGACACCTTTTTTGTGATGCTGACCCATGGTGGTGTTACTAGAGGAGTTGGCAGCCGCTCTGGAGCCTTTGATGTAGTTCGCATCGCTTGACACTCTGCCCTGCCTTGTCACGAGGCGTCGGTCTCCAGTGATCGATTGTGATTTTCCTCTCGCCGCCTCGACTCCCTGTTGGTAGGAGCGGGTTTGTTTGTGCTCCGCAGTGGAGCTTCGCTGGCTCTGCTGATGTTGCTGGTGGTGGTGGTGGTGGTGGTTGTGTTGTTGGCGCACGGGTTGCTGCGGCTGCTGGCGCATGGGCGTGTACGCGGTCCAGCTGTGAGTGGACGCCTCCGACGCCGTCTCCCCCTCCACGTCCCTGACGCGCATGCCCGGAGGTCCGTGCTGCATAGGCAGCGGCAACCCCTTCCCGAACACCGCCTTCACGTTGTCAAAGCGCTCCATATTCTCAAGCTTGCTCACCTTTCTCTGCTCCTTTTTCTCTTCCTTCTTCGTCTTGGGCGTTTTCTTGACGTCCTGAAATTCGTTCACCACACCCTGCCACTTGTCTGTGATGCTCCCCTGTCGTCCACTTCTGCTGAGTCTGTCTTTAATTTTCTGCTTGGTGCTCTCCTTGCTCTTTTTGGCTGCGGACCCCAAGGAGGAAGCAGCGCTCACGTCCGAAACAGAACTCGTGTCACTTCGGGTCCGCGACGCGGACTTGGAGCGTTTCTTGCTCGACTTGGACGACTTGGACGTTTTCTTGGAGGATTTGGACGACGCCGCGGCCGCTGAGGCGGACTGAGCCGCCGATTCCGCCGAGCTGCGCTGGGCGGACGCGCTGCGTCGCGCTGCCGCCGCCTGGTGGTGCGACCCGGACGCTCCGGCCGCGACGGCCGAGGAGGATCCGGAATACTGCCTGCCTCTGGCTGCAGCCGCAGCGCCGCTGGACTCGTGCCTGGATCGGGACGTCTCCATGTCGTCGATGGGAGGGTCCAAGGTCTCGGCGCTGCTGTGCGAAGAGTCCTCTTTACGCTTGGCCTTGGGTGTGCTCGTGTTTGTTTGAAAGTCACTCGGGTTGAAGTGTATCTCGCTGTCCTCTGGATCCGTGTGCTCAGAGGTGATGGTCGCCTGTGATGAATTTAGAAAAGCAAATGTTTTGTCAATCTCTCCGCCGATAGATCTGCTGGTACTCCCATTGTAGTCGCTCTCTGTGGCCTTGTGGTTGTGACTTGTATCCACACAGTGAGCAGACGTTGGGTCACTGGAATGTTTAAAATCCCGTGGCTCGCTGCCATCATAATCGGCCTCCAACGACGATGACAAGTTCTGATGATGCTGTGTTGGTTCAGCATCTTTTGGATGCGGCGCGTGTGAGTCTGGTTCGTCGCTGCGGCCCGATTGGGGCCGGACCAGTGAATCCGACTTAGATTTATGAGACCCGCGCGAAATCGCCTTCCTCCAGCTGCGGAAGTGTCGCGGGGAGGCGGAGGCGGAGGAGCCGCCGCTGTTGGTGTACAGTGGGTGTGGGTACTGGAAAGTGCTGTCCGCTGCGGCCGCTGCCAAGTCCGCGTCGTCGGCGCCGCCGCCGGGGGCTGCGGAGTCGCGGTGGAGGGAGCCCCGCCGCCACCGCCGCTCTTCGTTCTCCCGCAGCAGCGCCTCAAGCGCCGAGTCGGCCGAGCTGGTCGAGTAGCGGTGCGAGCGGCTCAGTCTGCGTCGCGTCACCGAGGCCGAGGCCGGCGCAGATCGCGCCCCGAGCCACGGAGAGTCCGCCACGAAGTCCGCCCAATCAACGTCTGTCTGACTCTCGTCCGCTTCGACTAAACTCTCAGCCTGGCCCATGAAGCTTTCATCTCTCGCGGCGGCGGCGGCGGCGGCGCAGCATGCAGCGACTCAATTCCTGTTGCTAATCGCCAAGCAACAACAAAGGCGCTCTGCCCATGTCAATACACTGGAGTACATTTTCACGCGCAACAGTTACTTTGAGTACCGTATCATCCCTCGTTGTTCTCATAGATGTCACTCGTAAGTCATCTTGACATGCCTCTGCAAACCCTGGAACAAAGCCAGAGGTTATAATATAGAAAAAATAACATTATTACATATCATAAGCCCCGGGGCAGTGTATTGTCCACTGCATAAACAAAATGGAAATTTGTGGATAAAGCTACGCTGAGCCACCTCGGCCGGGCTCGCTGAAACCACATCTGAAGTTGAGCCTGACGCACCAGGATGCAAAATGCGGTCTGAATCACCAACGCTCGCGCACACACAGGGAGATCCAGCGAGATCCAACGTCGGGAATCCAGCATCACAAGTGCGTCTTCCAGATTGGTCCTTCGGATAGACTTCAAAGCCATCTTCAAATTGCTCTGCTCCCACGGAGTCATTGAGATCACCACGAAACAGCACGTGTCACGGCGTCAAGTTTTCAACTGCCACAAAAATTCGTTTAAAAAATCACAAGATTTGACTTCGCAGCTTTTCTCCCTTGAGATCTTTTCCCGCTTTCTTTGGCGAGACTCGCCGGAAGCCAGAAAGGGCCAACCTTTCCAGTGAAAGTTGGTTTATCCGCTGGAGTAAGTGGCCAAATAGGCGAATTTGATGATTCGTCAAGGTACATCCCCACACAAATTTGGCCCAGCCTCAGATCATAGACATTGTTCCACGTGCCAGACTGGTCTGACTCCACTGGGTAGGCTGCGTGTTACATCAGGGAACGCCCAATCTAACGTCAAAGCGGATATATTTACGTCCCCCAAGTGTCCGACCTCACCCTTTGGATGTGACAAGAATCCTTTTTTTCATCAGGCATCAAAATTCCAAAACACTGTTGTATTGAAACAGAGAAAATCTTGGTGGATCATAACAAATTCAACTTATCTCTGACAAAGATTTGACCGACACAGCGCAGCCACACTGGGCCACCACACAGAAATTTCCACGTGTAGTTTCTCGTACGAAGAGGAAACGTCTTGAATCTAAGGGTTGTCAAAGAGAGAAGTGTCACTGTTCTTTGGTTCGCCGGAGGTGATCCATGGGAGCCTGATTCAGGCGGCCGCGCAAGAGGCTGTGCATGGTGGTGCTGCACGCTCCTTTGTTAACTTTGTGGAAAGATTTCAGGTCCAGAAAAGAACTGACAGTTTTGGACATTTTCCCACGTGCCAGGGATTGTTCCACGGCCACAGACCAGTGCGAATTCTCCCCGCCACAACCGGACGTCCGGATTTTCTTCCTGATGGACACAAACCCAGTGCTCTACCACAGCATTCTTCCATGTCCAGTGGTCTTCTCTCTCCCAGACCGCACAGTATGTGACAAAGGTACAAATTGCCCAAAGAACATTTCCGTCTGCTCAGCGAGTGGGTGACCTCCACCAGATCCAGGGAGCCCAGGAGACCTGGGCCCAAACCCCCACCAAATCTTATTTCTTTTTGTTGCGCTTGAAGTCAAATGTCATCACATTTTCACGTCAAAATGTTGCAGCTTGGAGTTTCGGGACCCCAGTTTTTGGCCCCTGGCCTCAATCGCGGATCCGCCAGATCCGACTCTGACGATTCCGCGCACGTCTCCGTGAGCGCAGACTCATTGTTTCGCGTGAATAATGGGAATGAGCTCATAAAAGGTTCAACCAGTACATCACACCAATAGTACTGTCCGGCTGAACCATGGAAGTCGCCTCTCGCTGCCACTTCCATGTTGGAACAACGCGTGGGCACACAGAGACTCCAAGTCAGTCCGAGGCCATAGTTCACTTCATGCGCGCATCATGAGACCGGCCACCACGGTGAAACGACGAAATATATCTTCAGAAATCGACAAAACCAGATACAAAGTGTGTCAACGGAGAGTAAACAAGAAGGCAATGTCCAGAAAGCGCGCGTTCCACGTGAGGCCAACTGTGCAGACAGCATGGGTTCCAGGGTGATACTTGACCTCACTGGGGTGGGTGGGTTCAGCAGTAGTGTTGATCAGCTTTGGTCACAGGGCGTGACACAACCCCTTTCTAGTGCCTCATTGAGGGTGTCTGGCAGTGGCTGAGCTTCGGTCCTAGGGTGAATCCCCCCCGGGGGATGTCCAACAGTAGCAACAACTGAGGTTGCATCTGGCTGACTCTCCCCTCTTTTCGTGTGCACTTGAACTTGCCCCAAGCTTTTGGGGCAATTCGAAGGGTTTATGAAAACATCAGTAGAACGTGACAAGCAGCCAACATTCCATCACCCGGGTTTCTATTGATAGATCTACCTGGATAACAACAGGTAACTCAGGTGGTTCTGTTTCCTCGATTTCTGAGAAATCCAGATTTCTCCCAGATCTGTACACATTGTTCTGTATGCTGTGTTGTCAAATGATAGCACGGGAGTACGCCCCACTGCACAAACACACCAACAGACGGTGATTGCATTGAGCGTGCGAAATGCGAAAAAAACCGTGCGCTTAAAATTGCAGCGGGAACTCCGTCTCAAGAACAGAACCAAAGCATCACCCCTGCGAAGCAGACGATCTCACTTCGCTTCACGTGGACAATAACTTCAAACAGCTCCACTGCTGTCAGTAAAGTGAACTGAAACAAGCAAAACTTTGAAATGAAGCGCCTCGCCATGCATGCAAGAGTCCCACTCAGCACCAAGTTACCACCCGCACAGTGATCATCAATGAGGATTTGTCAGTGCCGTCACCCCTGATGATTACTGAGAATCTTTTGGCAGCCATAACCAGCAACACTTCGGTGCCTGTCATCCCTGTACACCAACCACTGACGACCCAAACTTTCCTGGTTGCCACTGACTCAGCTTTTGCGACTCTTTCGGGAAACCGGTTGAAGCGACTCGGACATTGACGGCAACTGCTCATCCACCCACCTGTTTCACCCAGCGGCGTCAGTCCAGAAACATTCAATGAAAACCAGCAGTCTTTAACTGCAAGTTACAGCCAGTGCGAAATTCGGCTTGACACAAGCTCACTGCGAAAACGGACGTCCCTGCCTCTTATCCAGTGGAGCGAAGTGTGACTTGGGTCATCAACAGGTGGGACCTTAAAGAGCAAGGAATGGTCGCTGTGTGGTTGTCCAGCTCATCGAGACTTGGCCAGCGCACCGAGCCTCGGGGCAAGGCGGGATCCCCCGCCAAGCATTCTCCGTATCACAGACCCACGCAGCCCAAACCGGCGGATGTGACTCAAGGCTGTTGAGGTGGCGAACACGAGGCGTGTGCGGAACACCCAACGTGCACGAGTAACTGCCAGCACGAAGTACGTTTGTTGGCCATTAATCCAACGGGTTGAAGAGGACTCTCAAACAGCAACACAACCATTGGGAGGGGGAACCAGCTGAAGGAAGCCCACGTCCCTCAAACGTGTCTTGGGGTTTTCTTGACAAGTGCAACTCCATCAATCCCGCCTCTTCATCTTGCCAAGAATTGCGTTCTGGCAACTGCCTTCCTGTTGTCCTGCGAAATCGCCAGGAACCAAGCCGTGACTTGGCGCTCTCGCCTCATGTCACACAAAAACGTGTTGCGCAGATTCTTCCAGGATACGAGAACAACGTCTGTGTTTTCCAGTTTGCTAACAGAGGCTGCGCATACAGCTGTTGTAACGGTTCAACGACTTGAACTGAGTGAAAATTCTCTTTCTTGAGCGACGAAAAGTGTTGGTCCTTTCTGAGCCCTCCTCACAGGCGAATGTGCACTCGTACTCGGAGGCAAATCTCGCAATGAGAACAAAATCCTCATAGTTTCTTGAGACAATTGGCTCAGGTCGAGATGAAAAGGATACTTGTCCTGTGTACGAGGTGCGTACACAACACTGTCCACCACAAAAGCTCCTCCGAACATTTCTGTATCACTTTGTTCTCTCAGTTCGAACGAAGTTAATACCCACACTGCATACTGCATTACAAACGGACACTATTTTTATGCTTCGTTCCAAAACAAATACAAAACACAGTCTTTGATCGAGCACATCCAGTTCAGAAGTATCACCATAATCCTGATCCGACCCCACATGAGGATATGCGAGAACACAATCCCGAATTTTCATCATTTTTCCGCGAATGGGTTTTGGGTTGACTCGAGCAAAGTGCTTCCAAAACAAGAACAAAACGCCGACGCTTGGGCGAGTTCGTTGATCCAGTTCGAAGATTCAGGCAGAACACGTTATAGCGGACACGGTGTATGTCCAGCCAGTGTGGGCGAGCTCTGCGTCAGGCATGAGAGAACCCAGCCCCAAGAGAGCGCGAACCCTGTATCAGGCATTGGCAAACCACTCAGACAAGATAGACCTCAACTTTTCTCCTTGGGCGTCTTTGCAAGCGTAGTCCTCGAAAATCGTACAGGACATGGTTTGTGCAAAGCGCCCCAAACACACATACTCATGCACGTGGAATTTGGAGACGGGCAGGACAAGGCGCTTGCCTGAAAATATCGCCAGACGTCAAAATCAAATCTGAACTTATACCACACCAGTCCACCTGGTGAAAGTCTCGACTTTTCCATGTTACCTCGCTCATTCATTTGGTGACTATATCTTCCTGCAGCGATTCACCAAGTACTCATGCATCGTTCCGACTCACCTCAGCAGGGTTCAGAACGACCCCTGCGACAAGCGGAAACCCTTTGTCAATCGGATGGTTCAGATGTACGTTCCAGGTTGATCGTCTCAACAAATTGGTTTCCGTCGGTTGGTTGAAATTTCTTCCAAACATCCAAGCCAAACCAACCATGCTGATCGTTTCACATTCAAACTGACTTTTATCGAAATGAGATGCAACATTCCACTCGACTTCAACCGTCACAGACTGTCCACGTCGAAAATCATAAACTTCATTGAAAGTAATTAACAAACGATATTAATTTGCGCTCCCGGCGACAGGGAGCAAACGTGCAGGATTTGATGAGTGACAGGTCGGGCTCCATGCAGAAATTTACGGCAAGACAATGGAAGGTGAATGCGCTTCGGGTGACTGCCAATACAGAAGCGGCATTCCTCTGATTCTGCCGTGGAGGCGGGCAGGGCCTGGCAGTGCTGATTGTTTACCGATCATCGTGCGCTTTGATGTCATTTTCCTTCAGCAGAAAGAGAAAAGTTCAACCAAAGCCTGCAGGACCATGGAGTTTTATCTTTCAGTACCCAACATCAAGAACCCTTGTGTTCGGGTGGCTCCATTTGCCAAGCACCAAAGAACGCCCCGAGGTGTCTCACGTTTTGTTGCGCAAGGGGGGAGGTCATGTGCTGCTGCACTGTTGCAAGCAAAACAACCAAGGCTTCTCACTTTTGCATGTGTGTGGAAACGTTTTTGCATTTGTGGGGCACCCCCACCTCCTCATCGCACCCACTGCATACATGTCGTCCGTGTAGTTTTCTGTCTGATTTTTGTATCTCGACAGAAACTGCATCCGTACCATATGAGGAATATTGAACTCTGTCCAAAAGACTTGTACTCACTATTTGGGTCTCGATTGCTGTGCATCTCGACCCAAATACAGTTGGTGTGTACTCGTCTTTTGTACAGCGCTCAATATTCCTTACATATGTAACAAGAAGCAGTGCTCAAGGCAACTGCGGTGCGAAGTCCCTCGTTCGCCTCAATGCGCTCTTGAGAAAAGAAACAAACTTGAAACTACGTAACTAATCAAAAACCAGTCAAATTTTGACTTGTAAAAACAATTCATTGTTTGCTTTGGAGGTTTCTGCAGCGTCCCCATTGCTAGGCAATACCTCTTTTTCATTGTTTTGGTGGGGTGTACATGTCATTTGAATACCATGACTCAGGCAAAAAGTTTTTTTTTTCTTTTTCAAACATTGCTGGAGTCGCTCGACTTAACTCCTGTTGCTCTGCCTTAAATAGATACCATATTGGGGAGGGGGCATACAGGGGGACATACAGGGGGGACATACGCGGGGGGACATGGGGACATCTGGCCCAGGCTGCCTGTACCGCACTACCACAAGGTGCTTCGCCCTGAAGGGACTTCCCACAATGACTACACGTGCGCGTCCCGCCACTCTGAGAATCCACGCCTTGTACATGTTGCGGATGTTTTGTCCACAGGCAAACACAGGGCACACGAATTTTAGTTGGACGGAAGACTGAAAATATTTTATTGACCAGTGAGCGCTTCACACATTCCTTGTCCAAAAACTTATCACAGTGTAACCAATCGCAAAGAAAAGACATTGAAAAGACGCGAGACATACTGTCACACCATCACTGCTCCGACCGCAGTTTTGAGTCCTTCGATGTCCAGTGAGCATCAACTCCCTCTTTGTTGGACAGGGACGGATTCAGACTCGTCAAAGGGAGATGGCATTTTTGCGAACTGAACAAGGGAGAAATGAAAACAGTTGCACGAAGGTTGGTTCGAAACAACTGAACTGAATGTTTGAGGACTGCAAACATTCGTTCGCAAAAGTGGGACTTGATGTGCACTCAACGTTTTCTGGACTGAACTGATTATCGCGCACTGTTGCCCGCCATATCCCGGGGACTACAAAGGTGTCTGTGTGAAACGCTGCCACCAAACTTCACCATGCGGGTTAGTTTCAAGCGCTGAAAGTTCCAACGGAAGCAGCGATCGTACCTCGGTGCCGGAGCTGCCGGTGTCACCACGAGCCGCCGGTGACAAGGGCATCCGGGGTCAGAAGCCGCCGGTGTGAGAAGCTGCCGGTATCAGGAGCTACCGACGTCACAAGCCGCCACTGTCAGAAGCTGCCGGTGTCAGGAGCCGCCGGTGTCAGGAGCCGCTCAACCCCATCTCGTCCCGCACCTGCTTCAGGGCCTCGTCGAACGTCAACACCGGCTTCCGATGCTGCTTGATGTACTGAAAGAAAGAGCAAAAACTTGAGGGAGTGACAGTCACGACTGCTTCCGCACTGACAGTCAGTTCATTCGCAGAGAACAAAATACAATTAAAATGCCTGGTCAACACCAGAAATCCAACCATCCGAAATTTTGTTGAGATCGAAACGACATCTACACTTGATCTACGCGGCCTGTTTCTTTTCGGTGCAAACTCTGAACATGTCTACGAGTAAGAGCTCACGTTTTTGGTGTCCTCCAGGGTGGTGTAGACGTAGTCCGGCTCGAGGTTCCTCACGTACGCCTGGTGCATCCGCTTGTGGCTGTCGAGGAACTGCGTCGTTAGTTCCAGCTGCTGACGCAGCATTTCATTCAGCGCCAGCGCGCTCGGGTTGTATGACGTCAGCGCTTAAATGATGAGTGAAGGCGTGTCAGCAGGACAAGTCCCTGGCCAGAAGAAGCTGCATCACAAGCGACAACGCAGCGCCAATTGCTTTGTTCAGGGAGGCAACGAATGAAGCGTCTGGTGCGAACTTGATCTTATTCTGACAAGAAAAGAAGTGCAAGTTTGGAAAACTATCAATCCACACGACCAGAGCTTGCATTGTTTTGTCCATGAAGAAACACAGCGTGCATCCCTCACTTTCCAGGGCATCGGCGCTGATTGTGTGCGTAGCGATGGGGGTCGGGTCGACGCTACCCAGTCCGTAGCGTGGGCCGAGCGCCGCGAAAGGCGCGCCGCCGCCGCCGTCCAAGTTCCAGTGGTAAAGCAGCCCCGGCTCAGCGTCCGTCTGGATCTCCACGCTGTGCCCGCCGCCGCCGCCGCCGCCGCCGCCACGCCGCGGGGATGACGGCGTGCTGAATAACGTGGGATCGTTGCAACTCGCATCCTCGGCCAACCAGCTGTGGCCTTTGGAATTTCAATGCAATTCGGGAAGTCTGCGTAAATTGTTTTCGTCAAGATCAGGTCACATCGTGGCAACACACACACACACACACACACACACACACACGCCAGAACACACAAAAGAAAAAGAAAGGTGTGATGTGTACGCAGTGGGTTGTCGCAACTCTCGACACCCGACAACATAGTGTGAAAGTTTGACTCGGCGCGTGCAAAACAAAGAACAAGAGCAGCAGAGCAGCGCACCTGCTCCTGGACGTGGCGGCCGAGTCCGTGTGCGACGTGTACTCGTCCGTGTACGTGACCGACTCGTCGCGGCTCGAGCTGCGCGGAGTCGTCGCGCCGCTGGCGCCGCTGCTGCGGCGACTCGCGCCCGTCATCGTCTCCGCGTCGCTCGCGAAGTCGTCCGAGTACTCCGCCGGCGAGGAGCGGCGCCGCTCGCTGTAGCTGCTGCTGCGTCGGGATCTACAAGAACGCGCAACATGTTGAGTGTCAAATGAAGCGCAACTCAAAATTGAGATGTTTCCAACCCCACCGACTGCTCCTCTCAAACCCATTTGTGGACAATCAGCATGACAAGCAAAGGAGCTGACATCTGCCGGGAGATCTGTTTCATCACACGCAGCGCAACAGAAGAAGATTCGTAGTTTCAGCGTCGCAGTAGACTACCTAACGGGGCTGGGGCTGCGCGACTCGGTGGCGATACTCGCCGCTTCGCTCTCCGCGGGGTCCGTCTGGATCGAGGCCGCAGCCTCCGACACCTCGTCAAAGTCGGACGAGTACTGGCGACTGCTGACCGGCCGCGCTGATGACACCGCTTCCGGGGTCGGGGATCTGGACCTGTCAACCACACAATGAATGACATGGTGGGTTCAGCAAGCTGTTTCGAAATTTTCGTGTTCCTTTTTGCCACCACCACCATCGCAGGAAATGCGTTCTGGCTGGAACAAACGAAACCTTGCTGGTTCTCAGTGGTTCCGAAAAGTGTTTTGATGCAAATCATCTTCAAACCAACGGTTGGTTCCTCTATTTTTGGCTCAAATTAACTCCACCAAAAAAAGAAAACCTTCACAAAACGAGACAGAGAACACAACTCAACACCTGGAAGTGAAACTCGCCTGATTTCCTCCAGATCGCCGAGGGAGAGGCGCACCCTACTGCGGGACGACTTGGGCGTCCCGGGCGGCTTCGGAGACGAGCTCAGGATGGAGCGCAGCGGCTGCCCGGACCGCGCCGTCCAACTCTCCAGGTCCGTCTCGACTCCGTCCGCATCCCTCACCTCGGACACGTCACTGTCGTTCGCTGCCAGGTCACCGACATCTCCCAACAAGTCGTCCACAGAAAAAAGTCCCAACTCATTGAAGATCTCCGGCCGGCTGTCCCTCTTCTTTTTGCTGTCCTTTGTTGCAGGCTTTGACTTCTCTTTTTCAGGTTTTTTCTTTGCTGATGCTTTTTTCGCTGGTTCAGGTGAAGCTGGTAACGGCAATGCAGGCTCCAGGTCATCCAGACCCATCACGTTCACTGAAACAGCAGGCTCTATGATTTCGTGTCGCATCTAAATTTCCCTTGAACAAAGCAAACAAGTCAGGAAAATGCCGCGAGATCCAACCACGTTCCAAACGCTTATTTTTCATCAGATCAATTTCTCCCACAAGTGACAAATACGTCTTCCCGTAGGTTCAAGGCAAAGTGTGGCACTTCTCCGCCTTGGGTCATGGACAAAGAAATTTCAAAGTAAGTCGGTGGTACTTCGATCAGAATGAGAAAATAACGTGGACACGCACGACGGAAGTCATCTTCAATAGAAGAAGGTTGGGACTCGCTGGGCTGATCGTCCTCTTCTCGTATGTCCTGCATCGAGTCCACACTCGCAGCCGGAACGTCCTTCGGGCTCAAGTTGGCCTTGAGAAACGCCTGTAATCGCGACCAAATTTCAGCACATGTCCAAAACGTCAACTAAGTATGGGTTATGGAACCCAGACGAGACTTTTCACATGGGTTACTGAACGAAAAGTGCACAAGTGCACAAGTGCACAGCACGAGTTCAGCAACCAATTTGAGTTCAGTAATAGAGTGTGAAAAGTTGAGTCTTATTCCATAACCTACTTACAGAACAAGAGAAAGTTGATGAGGCATGACACATTGTAAGTTTCTTTCTTGGATGTTTCTTATTGACAGTGCTTCACACCTCATTGATTTTGTCTTGTCCTCTTCACTGAAGCAAAGCATTCATTCATAGGAGAAACTTGAATGCAAGAACAATGACCAAATGTTGGTAGCATTCTGTAATTGCTGTTGCAGAATGCTACCGGGTTATGGCATGAATTTTCTTTTGTTCTCAAGTTCATTAAACTCCACTCTTGAATGCTACAGTTCAGTGCACAGAACAAAGTAAAGTCAATAAGGTGTAAAACACTCTCAACAAGACACACTGCACAAAGCTACAATTAATGTCAGTATGGCAAACTTCTTTGTCAAAACAACAAGTTTTTGTAAAAGTTTTGCAAGTGTGTTTTGACAGAGTTTTCATGCCTCATTAACTTTGTCTTGTTCTGTAAGTAGGTTATGGAACTTGACTCAACTTTTCACACTCCATTACTGAACTCAAATTGGTTACTGAACTTGTGCTGCGCACTCGTTCAGTGACCATTTTCGTTCAGTAATCCATGTGAAAAGTCTCATCGGCGTTCAATAACCTATACTGATCAAAACCCAAGATACGTAGTGTCAATTCATGCAGCTCTTCGTCAACCAGACTCACTCACCTTTCTCCTGGCGGATGGAGGTGATTTGGATCTGGGAGTTTTGACCAATTCTCCTGAACTGCTCGGTGACATGTTTCGCATGTACTCCGCCATGGATTCCTCGTCCGTGTCCAGCACAACTTGCGTTGAGTACTTGTCCGAACTGGGCAGGCGAAACTTCGACGGTCGTTTGACATTTTTCGCTGTTACAATTTCAAGAAATTTATGTGAAACGTGCAACATGAAGTTGCCACACTCAAGTTAGTAGAGTAAACTTCGAGTGAGAATTCAAGGAAATGACAGGGCACATTCCTGTTTTACCTGGAGAACTTGGCTTTTCTGCTTGTGTTGGTACTTCCACAGGCTCACTCTGTGGCTTTTTCTTTTTCTTGAGGAACTTGCTTCCACCTTTACCAATGGAGTCGTCTTCATCATCCCCGCTGCTCGCACCAAACTTGGATTTTGACTTCATCAATTTGGACCCACTTTTCAACGCCGCCAATTCTGAATCTTCACTCAGGTCCGAGCTCATTTGTCTTTTGAATGTCGCTGAGCTCGCTGGTTTGGACGATGCTGTTGCAGAGGTTTTCGAATTCTTGACGTTTCTTACATCTGCCATCACCTGCAAACAGACACAGTTGACGATTTCCACAGGAACAATTCTTGACAAGTCGTTCCCATGTCCTGATGCACGACACTGCAAATAAGTCGAACAAACCTCTTCGTCCATGCTGAGGTCCAAATCCAGATCACTGTCACTGAGCTGAGGCTTGTTGGCGGATTTGGAGTATTTCGAAGTGAATGCAGCAACTTTACTCAAGGCCGACGACTTCGCTCCAATTGCAGTCTTGCTCGACTTCACAGGAACTGACTTCGAGGCCTTCACTGGAGGAGCTTCGGCAGTTTTCTTCTTCAGAAATTTGCTGCCACCTGCATCTTGTGTGGAAGTTGGTTTCACCTCATCGTCCTCACCCGACAGATCACTCATTTCTGCCAACTTGCTCCAGTCAACATCCTCTTTGGCCTTCTTGCTGCCCAAAGAACTGAGGTATGCCTGCAGGAAAATGTTTCACAATTATTCGAGGACACACGGACGGGGGATGTCCATTCAGCGTTGAGGAATGTGAACATGTACAATTCCTTCCCCTGACGGAGACACACGCACCCCAACTCCATCGTCATCTTCGGCAGGTCGGGTGATGGGCACTCTCTCCCCCCGCAGCTGGGCGTTCACCTTCGCCAGCAGCGCCGACGTACCGCCTGATCTTCTCATGTTTGTTCCACCCAATTTCACTGAAAGCACTTTCTGTCACATTGACAGCGGTCCTGGTGACCTGAAACGAAACAAACGTCGTTTTGTGATCATTGGCCCGCAATGCCATCGGACTTTTTTTTCCGATCAGGCTGCACTGTTCAAGAGTTATCGACAACTTGTTTGGCTACGATCGAAGACAAGATCATGTTGACAGTTGCCCAGACAAATTGCGAAAATGCATTCATCCGAAATGTCCTCTTTATCATTGAAGGCGAGGTTCGTTTTACTCCAACAAAAATCACTCTGCAGGTGCTACATACCGATCAGCTCCATCCTACATTCAAAAGAGCACGCAAAAACAACTGAACATTGCGTATCACTCAAAAATAACCCCTCCTTGCTTCCAAACTCTCCGCCATTTTTCTTGTTTACAGCGTGACGTCACGTCGAGGACCCCGAGGGTTCCCCGGCCGAGTCTCGACCAATGAGGCGCCGCCAGCGAAATCCCCGCAGCGAATCACATTCGTCCAAGTGTGGTCACGTGGCATCGAGAGTCTGGCCTTAGCGCATTTCTGTCTTGGGTTGCAGAGGAAAAGCAGAAAAAACGCATCAAGATGAAGACTTTGTTGCTGTTAGCGAGTGTAATTAGCGTGGCACTTTGTGACCCAACGATCTACTTCCAGGAGAGGTTTGATGGTGAGTACTTTTTCTGGAAAGGCTTGCCGAATGTGGCTGACTGGCAATTGCAGCGTGTCAGATTTGCTCCTTTTGGCCAGTGAATTTTGTGTGGCAATTTTCAGCAACTGCAGATGCTGCCAAAACTCAGTTTCGTCCAGATACCTCTTGTATGAAAAATAATTTGGATAGTTATTAGCTCGCAGAGCCGATTCAAATCTGATTGATTGGATGCCCCAACGCTGGGAGCATTGCCTCAAAGGAATCGGAAAATGCCACGCTGCATTGCGCCAAAGGAGGACGTCACCTGGGCAGATAGTCTGTTCCAAAATCTAGCGAGCTGGCCACACAACTTGCCGTGGATTCTGGATCCATATCTACGAGTATCTGTTGGGAAATGCCCAGATTTCTTAATTTTGCATAGTTGGCTGAAAGCAATGCCTGTAGACTCTGGATCGAGATTTCTATCTACGTTGGCCATGTGACATCCCGAAATCTGGATAATCTGCAGTGCAAATTCTAATCCAGTCCAAAGTTCAGAGACTGGCAGTGCCCGAGATGATAAGTCGTACGAACTCCAGTCGTGGCCACAGGAAATGGCATTGGGACGGATTGAAACAAGGGTTGGGGCCTTCGTATCGGGTTTGAAAGTGGGTGTGTCTTGTGAGCAGCGGTCGTGTCCACGACACGTTGACAGTGATGAAAGAACCCAGTTTCGGTTCGAATCGCTTGGAAGTTTGTGTGTTGACACGTTGCTGATGCGTCAGTTTCAGTGCCGACTTCTGGACACACGGGATGCGCTGATTGGCCCACGTATCTTATCACACATCGTCTGTGTTGGGAAATATGCCAGCTGATATATAGATGTTGCTGTTTTCACACACAAATCAACTTCAATACTTGTGTTTGCAGACGGCGATAAATGGGAAGACAGGTGGGTCTACTCGGAACACAAGAGCGACCTCGGAAAATTCAAGCTTTCCTCTGGAAAATTTTACCACGATGAGAACGACAAAGGTGAGAGTGCACGGCAGGTGTTCTTGTTCACACAGTTCAACAACTACTTTTTTAGAGATCAACGCACGTGACAGGCTCTGTTGATCGTGAGCTCGTTGTCTCGCAGGTCTCCAGACGAGTCAGGATGCGAGGTTCTACGCCATCTCCGCCAAATTCGATCCATTCAGCAACGAGGACAAGACCCTCGTTATCCAGCTGCAGGTCAAACATGAACAGAACATCGACTGTGGTGGTGGCTACATCAAGCTCTTCCCGTCGTCTCTCGACCAGAAGGACATGCACGGCGAATCTCCTTACAACATCATGTTCGGCCCAGACATCTGTGGGCCAGGCACAAAGAAGGTTCACGTCATCTTCAACTACAAGGGAAAGAACCTGCTGACCAAGAAGGACATCAGGTGCAAGGTGAATTGGTGTCAATCATCCTGTCAATGTCGTCGTGTTGGTGGCGTGATTATTGCTACGCCAATGTTTCTGGTCAATGAGGTTGCCATCAAAACCACCCTGTGACTCTCCTGACAGCAAATCTCGTTGAAAGAACCTGGCAAAGTGGAGACCTGAATGTCTCTCTGTTTTGCAGGACGATTCGTTCAGCCACGTGTACACTCTGGTCCTCAAGCCAGACAACACGTACGAGGTCAAGATCGACAACAAGAAGGTGGAGAGCGGAGACCTGGAGGGCGACTGGGATTTCCTGGCGCCCAAGAAGATCAAGGTGCGTCTCCGGCCAATCCCCTGCTTTCTCGAAATGCAACAAATGACACGATTCAGGCGCGTTCGTGCTCAACGTCGCAAACGAGCAACTGGTTGATGTTTTGACCCACGTTTTGGCAGGATCCCGAAGCGAAGAAGCCCGAGGATTGGGACGACCGCGAGAAGATCGACGACCCCGAGGACTCGAAGCCCGAGGATTGGGACAAGCCCGAGCACATCCCCGACCCGGACGCTGCCAAGCCCGACGACTGGGACGACGAGATGGACGGAGAGTGGGAGCCGCCCATGATCGATAACCCCGACTACAAGGTGCGCGCTGGGGCGAATCCGGGATTTACTTGAGAGAAGAGCGATCTCAACCTGGAACAGCGCAAACAATTTTTTTTTCGCGGGGAATCAGTGCAGTTGGTGGTGGTGTAGTTTCTGACATTGGTCTTGTTGCCAAGAACAAATCTGGTATTTTTGAGTGCTGCAAGGTTCGATTGACCAGATCACAAATTGTGCGTTACTTTGGGGATTTGGTCAACGACGGTTCAGAACAAGCCGAGTGGTGTTCAGAATCGTCGGATATCTTGATGCTGATGTGTAGTGTTTGCTGTTGCGAACAGTTGTGCTCACGTCTGCTGACTTTTCGTTGCAGGGAGAGTGGAAACCCAAGAAGATCGACAACCCCGCCTTCAAGGGCAAGTGGGTCCATCCTGAAATCGACAACCCCGAATACGTCGAGGACAAGACCCTCTACAAATTTGACGACAACAGTGTCATCGGTCTGGACTTGTGGCAGGTGAAGCACTTTCGAGAGGCGGATTTTTCATCTGCGAGAGTGAAAAAGACGAAACTTTAGTACATGTCCATCTTCAGTTGAAGGTGTTTTATTTGAAAAGCACGACAGCCCTTCCCCTTGAAAAGCAACGTGCTGACCTGATTGCGTTTCTGTTTTGGGGCGCTCAGGACAGCACCGGTATTCTTTGGAGCTTGTAATTCTGATATCGCTGAAAATGTGAACATCAGTTGTCTTCTGTGACTGCATGGTTTCGTTGCGTCCGTTCGCAGGTGAAATCTGGCACGATCTTCGACAACTTCCTGATCACTGACGACGAGGCGTTCGCGGAGAAGGTGGCGGAGGAGACGTGGGGCGCGCTCAAGTCGGGCGAGAAGGAGATGAAGGACCAGCAAGACGAGGAGGAACGGAAAGCCAAGGAGGCGGAGGACGCCGCCAAGAAAGACGCAGGAGGTCAGTGATCACCAGACACAACTCACAAATTAACGTTTTGTTTCAGCTTGCTGTGTGTGGCGGGCCCTCGTGAACCGAACAGCCAACTGAATTGTCCCCTTTGTTGACCACCCAGCCGCTTGTTGGAAAGTTCGTTTCGAACTGACTCATCGGCTCTGAATTGGTCCTGGCAAAGAGCAAGAAATGGTGTCTACTGGAGATGGGCAGATTCTGACAACTTGACATGTTCCTCGTTCCCCTGAAAAACCTTTGCTGTTGAATTTTGGAGGTGGTAAAGAGAAGGATGAAGGTTTAGCTGACGATGGGTTGTCGGATGACGAAGAAACGGAAGAAGCGGACCAAGTAGAGGCTGAAGAACCTGAACTTGAGCACGACGAACTGTGATCAGGCTGTGTAAGGCGTTGTTATTGGGTGCAGTGGCGTTTCGAGTTGATGCATTGATGGATGTTGCACTCATACAACGTGCAGTATTCTGCCTCATTCCTTCACGTCTCGTGAAAGATGACACTGTTTTCTGGTGATCTGTTCCATTGACTGTTCTATTGACTCGCATGCGTTCGTTTTCTGTGTCTAACACGGTGGGGAGGAATTTTGAAGGTTGCACGTTGTCGGCGAATCCAGGATCTCTAATTTCCATTGGCGTTCAGTGTCCTACGTTGTGTTCTAAAATCAGCGGGATATGTTTTTGCCGGGCGCCTTTGTTTACAGCTTCAACACTTTGTGGAAAGCAGAGCAACTTTCTAGCTTGTCAAATTTCGAGGACTTGCACGCGGAATTGGAAAGTTTTGCACAGCTTCCTTGTATTGACTGGTTTTGTGATCTTTTGTGTTCACAGAAGACGAAGAGGAGGAAGATGAGGGCGGAGATTACGAGGACGAGGAGGGGATGGACGACGAAGAGCCCGAGTTCGATCACGACGAGCTGTAAAGTCGCCTCGCCTCGCCTCGCTCATCCGGGTCACCTCTCTCATGCCAGTCGCCGCTCATCATCATCGCGTCATCCATTCTGCCGTGACGTCACGCCGCGTCGCGTGACGCCGCCGGTGGCTTTCATTTCATCCATCCCACTGTGATTCGCAACTTCTGGGAAAGTATTGTGCAAGTGGCTGCGGGTGCCTCTTGACCTGGCGGGTGGGTCTCCATGCCGGCCGCGGCGTAGGCGTGTCAGTCGGCATGTTCAGCGCACTCGTTCACTCATGCTCGGTGCAGTTCATCCAGCCGAGAATTTTTGTTCATATCATTTTCATTCCAACTTTAAGTCGGGAAGACCAGAGTGGAGTTTTTTCTTCGGGAAAAAAGACAAAATTGTCGGGATGGGGTCACAGTGTGTTTCTGAAAAGCGACACACTTTGCAAGGATCTGCGTTCGTTTAGAAGCTCCAGTTGCACGAGTGTAAAGAAGCATTGTCTGTGTCAGAAAGAGATGCAATTCGTCACTTGTTTGAAGTCAGATCATGTACATAATCGTGCGTCTTAAGTTAATTCATATTCTGCTTGACATTGCGTAAAAGAGCCGTTCAAATGTGCTTGGGAGGCGCGGAGTGGGAGGGAGTCAAGTCGAGCCATTTTTCACAATCAGTCAGCAGAAAATACGTCGATTTATTTCGAACGAAACGAATTTTCCACTGTGATGGACCTGTTTTCCATTTTTTTTTTCTCGCCCATTGTTTGTTTGGTAATCTTTGAACAATAACATTGTGCCGTTTGTAACAGTGCTGGTTGTGACCTGTCTGGGTCCGATCTCTGACAGTCTTTGAAACAGGCGACGCAAAAAAAAGGGTGTTCTTCCGTGAGTGTGTGAGCATTGTTTCCGAAGTTCAGCACTCTTCGTGTTGCTTGATTTCTCGGGGGAAGTGGTGTCGTAGTTGCTAGTGGGTGTACGTAAGCATTTTGAGTGAACTGTGAGATCTGCGAAACATTTGCTGTTTCTTGTGAAGGAGTTACGTTCGCGCAATGCCAAGGTTTCGTGTGGCATTTTCCACCGCTTGATGGTTGTTTGTTCTGTTGAATATCTTGATTATTCAGGCCTGGTTATTAGAGATTATTTTATTAGAAAGGCCTTCGGACCTTGGTATTGTCGACATTTGTACAATAAATGCAAATAAAATCCAATCATCTCGAGGTTCTGAAATAACCACAGTTTGGGGTTTTCGTTTTCCGAATAGCGGCGTTGCAAGTGCGACAACTTGCGTCTCGTGAAATGGGAAGTTTCAAGTGATTCACTCTGTTGTTGGGTACGAATGTTGTAGGTTTGTGATGGCGTGATTAGTGTCAAATGGGATTGACATGCGATGGGTTAGCGACTGCGGAAAGTGACCGATGCGCTAAAACGTGGACCAAACAACTGAAGCAAATCCATTTGAAGAGTAAATCGTTCAAGTACGTCCCAAGTTTCTTGTTTGTCGATCTGAAAAGGAAGCCATGTGAGACGCGAATAACGAGGAAATACTGTCCCAGCTGTGCAAACGAATTGTCACGCAAGAAATTGGCTTCCAGCAAAGTCAGCTCATCGCATCGATTTGGTGAGTCAGAAAAAGTTTTCCAGATTTGAAAACAAGTAAAATGTTAAATTCTCTGAATTCTGAAAATGAACAACAAAGTGGACTCCACGACATGGTCAAAACACTCGTATAATTTGTGTGCTGTGTGTGTGTGTGTGTGTGTGTGTGTGTGTGCGTGCGTGTGAGTGTGATGTGGAGTGACCTGAGAACCACCAATGGACTTACCTATTGGGGGTGTGAAGTGACGACGTTTTCAGCACATTGATGGATGACTATCCTCAAGCATTCGTTCGGGGTTGGCCCCCAGAAATTCAAATGTGCCTCACAAGCACCAATACCCACAGTATGATTGGCTGGGAGCCCAGTCCTTCTTTCAAAGTGAAGTGAACAATTGACTGTTTTAAACATGAAAATGCCTCAGTATGTATGAATTTGTGCACTGTATCCACCATTTTGTTTCACAAGAGAGAGAGGGAAACCCCCAGATCACGTGACCACCCCATGGGGGAGGGATGCAGGCTAAAGCCAGCAAAATAGTGATATTGTGCTATTTTCTATCTATTTTCTATCAAATTAATTACTGTAAAATTATTCAGAATATTAAAAATTGTCTGTTGATGCCAGCACCCCCTAGTGGGGGAGGAGTGTGGTGTGACATACCAGTCCTAAATGTTAGAACCACTCACCAGATGGTGTGCTTGTACATAATAAATACAGAGGTTCCTGCCCTCAGGGACAGTCTCTCCTGAGATACCAACCTGCTTGTTTGTGATATCACTACATACATGAAAGAGAGAGAGAGAGAGAGAGAGAGAGAGAGAGAGAGAGATGTGGTGCAACCAGGGCTGGTGGTTTTCCAAGAGACTCACCTCAGAACAATGCGGCAATCTGTTGCACTAAGTTTTCAAAGATGTGATGAGGATTTGGGTCCAAATTGAAGTAGGCCATGGCCTCAGTGATGACATGGATGTCCTGCTTGTCTCTCCCAGTGGGCCACTTCACACAGCTTTCTCACAATGTTTTGGCACAGAAAAGACAGGAGTTATACTTCTGTGGGGGTGATGGTTGCCATTTTCTGCATCAAAGAAGTCATGTGACCTCACTCTGGTTTCCACCCCACACTTGGGGGGGGGGGAAGGAATCAACCAGAGAGCCAGATTATTCACTCAATATTTGAGAGAAATTGACCTCAAAGGGCAAAATCATGTGTACAGATGATTTTTGCAAAAATATTATTGAAATAGTGAATTGGCTGCAGAGGCCAATGCCCCCTGGTGGGAAGGAGTGTGGTATGATGTCACCAAACCTGAATTTGTCACCAGATAGCATGATATGCTTCAAAGAGAAGCAGTGCTAAGGCAACTGCGGGTGCGATGTCCCCCTTTGATCTTCAGGATGTCAACATGTTTTTGTTGATGGGTAAATGTTACAAGGGATATTGACTGCAAATG
>JAAUXT010098413.1_pt1 | contig 28076 bp, 33 predicted proteins | sample 7278171 | NCBI WGS metagenome assembly JAAUXT01 (sample SAMN14350112, study PRJNA611818) | marine sediment metagenome | isolation source: surface marine sediment (1.8m) | place: French Polynesia: Moorea | collected 2018-08
AACATATATCCTGTTTTTAGCCGAGCGACCTAATTAACATATTCAAAATGGCTGCCGAAAATGGAAACATTTACAACTCAGCAGGGAATGCTTCAATTTGCATGAAACTTTCAGGGATTATTCCTATGGTCATTCTGAGTCCTTTTGAATTGTCACAAAGTAGGTCACATGATTTGGCGGCCATCTTGGATTTTTCCTGAAAATGCCATTTCTAGCCACTTTGAAGGGCTGCAGCTTGTTGCTGTTGCATTTCTTGCAACTGTATGTGCCCTTGGAACACTGTATGCCCTTGGAACACTCATTTCTGCCCTAGGAAACGCTTCAATTGGCCTATGTTGAGTTGCTCACGAGCAACATCTAGTTGTTTTTTTTTCTTGTTTTGTATGGGTAAATGTGTTTGTTCAGTCATCTATTTCAAGTACATTTATGTATGAAGTATCAGAGAACAGATTGAGTACAAAATTGTGTTGGATTCATGGGATAAAACATTCATACAAGGTTGTAACCATGTGAGTGAAACAAAATTTCTTGCCACCAACAGTTGTGGAGTGTCATGGTTGTATCGATTGCGGTGACTTTGGTGCTTTTGGTGCTTTTGGTTCAGCTCAGCGTTGACCAGAAGCCTTTTGGTGTGTACAGAAATGATTGTGTATTTGTGGATATGAAGCTTTTCAGGGGTAACATGAATGTTGGTAAAGTAGTTGTACGAAGTTTTGAGTCGAGTAGAATCATCGTTGCACAGATGTAGATCTAACTTTGTGTGCCACAGTCTGATGAGTTGTCCTTTTTGCAGGCCAACATGTGGGTTGCACAGGTATTCTACAGGGCAATGACAACGACACATTCGTGCAACAAGATGAAAGAAAAGTAAGTAAACAGTGGCAAAACACAAGTGTATAACACATACTGAAGACCTTTTCAGAATTGAGATCAGCTGGGTTTGTTTTGGGGGGTTTTTTTTGTCCAAGTGCACCGACAAGGAAAGGGCCATTTGTTTCTAAACATTGTGATCACAATTTGACGAGTTTTGAGTATAATATCGATGTTGTGGCCAACAAGAGTTGCATGTTCGACGTGTGTGAGATGTGCAACCCAAGAAAAGTTATTATGTGCAGTTGCAGTTATTCCTGAAAAGGTCGTTGCAGGGTGCTTGCTTCCCCCCCTCCCTTGGGAAGCGACATTTTGCATTTTACAAGGACTCCAACATCTGTCTGTTGTTGCAGGCAGGCAGCAGAGACAATCAGCTCTACATGTGCGAGTTTGCTACAGCTGTTGGTGCAGGTGCGTGTAACTGTGAATTGTTGTTGTGACGAACCACTTGAAGCACTTTATTTTGTACTGGGATCACATAGAGCACATAGAGCACAAAAGCAAATGTCATATCAGGGATAACATGTATATGTTATGTTGCATTGATGTTGTTGTTGACATTTGTGTTCATATTTTCAGTTATGTTCACGTTTGTGGGTGTGACACAATTCCCTGAAGACGAGCCATCTGGTGGGACATCGGACCTCCTTGCACTTGGTCTGGGCTTCTCCACATGCTGCAGTGAAGCAGACGAAGCCAACGACCTCATCCTACATGCGGCTCTACATTTGCAGAACGGGTCAGTCAACAACAGAACCAAGCGTGATGCAAGAAAAGAGATGTTTCGTTTTCTGTCGAGCAAAAAAGTGGCTAGTAATTTCATGGATGAAGCTAAGCAATTTCTTTCGAACTCCCAGAGTAGATGGCAAAATGTGAAGGAGTTGCGCGACTCCATCATGAATGAGTGTAATATGGTTGATCCTCTACTGATTCATGTTGTGGCACGAGTGTTCAAAGCACATATTTGTGTAGTGTTCAAGCATTCTGTCTGGGCAACGGCGCACCCTGGTTCTGGTCTGGTTGGTGCAACGTTGATGTTTGCCTACTTGGGCAATGGAATTGTTCAGAAGGTGGAGCATGTAAACTGGGGGGGTATTCCCATGGGTGATGTCAAGCACACTGGACGGATCACTCGGAGTTCACGCAGAGCGATGGCAGCGAGTACTGTGTCGGCGAGTGAAGGTGCGCAAATAGGTGAACAATGTGATGTGGTTGATGCAGTGGAAGATGTTTTTGACAAGGGAGAAGTGTCTGCGACTGTTGATGAGAAGTGCACAAATGCATACCGGAAGGAAACATTGAAAGAGGTGCATGTCATGTTGACGCACTTTGTCGAAGAGCAACAGGTGTTGGCCAATGAAAACCTTGTGAGTCCGGAAAAGTGCCCACGCAATGTCAGTGTAACAGAACCCCCTAGTGGGACGAAGGTTGTGATCCCCGAAAAGCGTTCTGTGATGACGAAACACGAGTGTGCGATGCACTCCTCTGAGCGCAAGCCTGTTGTGATCCCCGAAAAGCATTCTGTGACGACGAAACACGAGCGTGTGACGCATTCCTCTGAGTGCAAGCCTGTTGTGATCCCTGAAAAGCATTCTGTGATGACGAAACACGAGCGTGTGACACGTTCCTCTGAGCGCAAGCCTGTTGTGATCCCCGAAAAGCATTCTGTGGCAACGAAACACGAGCGTGCGATGTGCTCCTCTGAGTGCAAACATGTTGTGATCCCCGAAAAGCATTCTGTGACGACGAAACACAAGCGTGTGACGCGTTCCTCTGAGTGCAAGCCTGTTGTGATCCCCGAAAAGTGTTCTTCTGAGTGCAAGCGTGTTGTGTCAACTTCTCTGATCCCTAAAAAGCATTCTGTATCAAATGTTGTGATCTCTGAAAAGCATACAGTGAAAGTCAAATGTGGTGCGTCTGCTGGTGGTAGTGTTGCAAAGGCAGCAGCAAGTGTGCGTGCTAAATACACAACATTGCATCGCAAGAAATGTGCGAGTACAAGTGCAGAAGACATGTTTTCAGCAGAGGATGATGTTCCATTGTCACAACTGTTGGGCAAGAAACCGAAACGTAGTGTGCGTGATGTTAGTTCAACAAGTATGAAACATGTCATGCGCCATCGCAAAACGAAGCAGGTGTGCAAGCGTGCTACCACAAAATTTCACACTGTTGTGAAGGAAGTTGACCTACAAGAAGGCCAAACAACAGCTCAGTATGGTCGTCCAGAGAAGTACATGAAACATAAACATTCTTACACCTGCTGTGTGTGCAACGAGAAATTCACAACACTTACTGCGTACAACAAGCATGCCCCAATTCATGGGTACCACCCATGCGGGTTGCTGTATTGCAACCAATGGTTCCGTGTCCTTTCTGCTCTGGAAATGCACAGAAGTTTACACAGGGCTGGTGGAAAGTTGACATTTCCTTGCAGTACTTGTGGTGAAAAGTTTTCTCATCCAAGTGTTTGCGACAAGCATGCTGCGTGTCATGGCACAAAACTTGTCAAGTGTTATTACACTCAGTGTACAAAGACCTTCCGTAGGAAAGCTGACATGAAGGAGCACATGAAGTCGCACGATCCTGGTCAACATGTTTGTGACATTTGTGGGAAGCAGTTCCATGCACAGTCCAACCTGAAAAAAACATAGGTGCAATCACTTTCCTCCCAGCATCAGGTGCAAACATTGTAAAGCAAAATTTCACCAGTACCAGCAGCTGAAATGGCATGTTGCCAAGGTGCATGTGCAGTGATTGTGCATTGTGATCACTGAAAAGTGTTGTGAAGTACTCCAAGATTAAAAGTGTGTCTTTATATGTGAAGTGTGAACTTTTTTGCAGAAACTGTTCAGCAATGTTACGTGTGCGACATGAGCATGTCAACACACCACATTGGTATTCACATCAAAAAGTGACATGTACCTGGTCTTGGAGCATTTGCTACAAGCACAATTTTCATGTTATCCCTGAAAAGTTTTACACCTTGTGAGATTATGTGCTCTCTGTAATCCCTGATGATGACTTTGTATTTGTAAACAAGAACTTTTGTTCTGTTTTTTGTGCATGCAGCATTTCCTTTGCAGAATGGAAGCATTTCCACCGATCTGGCCATATACTGTGGAAAATTTCTCATCTCTTCTAATTGAAACTAAACTTGTCATGACCAGAAAACCTGTACGTTCCATGGAAAACAGCTTACGCCTAGTGTACCATTTGGGACCTCATGCTGATGAAAGCCATGTTCAGTTCTTGGCTCGTATTGAGCGTGTCAAAAGCCACTTGGCTCAACACAGGGCCATACGCGACTTGGTCCAAAATGGAATGTATGACTCTCCAGGAGTCCTGAATGGTCACAGTGCCGATGGGGGTGGGGAAGGGTGATTTGTTTAGCAATAAATATAACGTGTTATCTCTGAAATGTGCCCAAGTGTTTTCTCATGTTTCTTCTCACAGCTTCAAATGGCAGGATATGATGCATTGCTGCCGGAAATTCTTGCGCTCCTGACAGTGAGTGGACTCTTCAGTGATGAGGACGTCTTGCTTCTGCTACTTGCTGATGCAGTGGATCAGTATGAGCGAATCCCGGATCATAAAAAATATGACCGATTTGACCTGGAGTCTGTCTCTTGTGATGAGTGCAAGCACTTCTTCCGCTTCCAAAAAGAGCACATCCCTGTTATGGCTGAACTCCTGCACATGCCTGAGTGGTGCAAATCCAAAAATCGTGTCACCTGGAACAGAGTTGAGGGGCTTTGTGTTCTTCTCCACCGATTGGCATACCCAAACCGACTAGCAGACATGGTGCCAATGTTTGGCAGTTCAACAAGTGAGCTGTGTGAAATTTTCAACACAACCCTGCATGATGTGTACACAAGGCATGCATTCAGGGTTCAGACACTGAACCAGCCATGGGTGGACCACGATGCTTTTGTGCATGCAGTTTTTCTGCATGGTGGTCTGCCTTACATCTGGGCATTCATAGATGGAACAATAAAGAAAGTGTGCAAACCAGGCATTGGCCAACAGCATCTGTACAGTGGTCACAAACGTGTTCACAGTGTCAAATATCAGCACACCATGGCTCCAAATGGTTTGGTTGTTCACTGTTTTGGACCTTTCAAGGGCAGGCAGCCAGATGCCACGATGTATCATGACAGCAGTATTGATGTTCAGTTGCAACCACTGTGTTCAGCTGATGGGTCACAACTGGCCTTGTACGGTGATGGTGGATATGCATTGCGGCCCTGGCTTTTCACACCATTCAGAAATGCAAATACACAGCACAAACGTGACTTCAATGCCATGATGGCGCAAGCCAGAATCTGTGTTGAATGGGGCTTTGGCAAAGTGAGCACACTGTTTGCATTTGTCAACTACTACGCCAACCAGAAATTCTTCCTGTAACCCCTTGGCCAATATTTCACTGTAGCTACCATCCTGGGAAATTGCCACACATATTTGTATGGCTCAGAGATTGGTTCCTTCTTTGGTCTCACCCCCCCCCCCCACAGTAGAAGAGTACTTGCAGTAAGGTTGAACATCTTTATTTCTCAACGAAACACTGCAAACATGGGCTTACTTCACCAACTGTTATCCCTGGAAAAATGTCATGTAATGACGCATCACTACTCATAAACACTGTGTTCCCTGAAAAAACACATTTCCAGAGATGAATGACCCTCTGAATATCTTACAAACAATTTCTGGATATGAATGAAGAACTGAACATCTCAACTCGAAATTCGGAACTCAGAAGTACCTTCTTTAATTGAAGTGCATGTCGTTGATGTCTGGCATGGACTCTCCTTCGTTCTGCCCATCCCCCCTGCCATCTTGACCTTTCTGCACACAATTTCTCTTCCTGGAAGTTCAACTTCCTTTCTTCTAGCCTGATACGTGCCATTTCGCACTCGTGTTCCATCTCCATTTTGCGTGTGTCAAGCTTGTGTTGGAGCTCGATCTTCTTTAAGTCAAGCTCGTACAACTGACCCGCGCACATTTCCAGGCCATCCAGGACCCGTCCCAGACGTTGACCAACCGATGCAGGTGCCACTCCTGCAAGACAATGTTGCGAACTTGTACAGTACAGACTTGTCACGCATTTTCCCTGAACAAATGCAAGGAAGCAATTCATATTTATTTGTGAAACCAGAATGAGCAAGGAGAGCTCACGTTTGGTTCCTTCTTTCTTGTCCTTCTTTGGTGCAGGCTCCTGGCTTTGCTCATCATCAGAATCCAGTTGTGCTGCATGTGTCTTGGCCGCGTACCATTCCTGATACATTTGTGCTGCAATGACACATGTACTACTTGTGTATATCTTACATGCTATTTTGTCATGTTATCTCTGAAAAAGTATTGCCAGGAAATGTCATGTCACTACATGTTGAAAGAGTCCTTGTCGCACTGTGTTATCCCTGAAACACACCTTTTCGCATTTGCTCCAAGCAGTCATCAACAGCTTCTTGACCTGGAACTTTCCTTGCCCTCTGCATGGCTTCTTTTCTTGAAATGCGATGGGCCTCTGCAATCCGCTTCCCTTCCTCTTCGAGATCAGATATTTCTTGCAGAAGGCACATTTTCTCAGAGAACTCTTCCTCCATGCCAGACCTGTTGGTGGAGTGTTATCCCTGTACTGTTTGTTGATTTTTTGTGAAATGTTGAAATGTCACGATGCAATATATCTATGGTTGTTGCTATTCTTGTTACGGTGGCTACTTTTGAAATGAACCAGGACAGAGTCTGTCTGACAGATGCTTCCTTTGAATAAATGTCATTGTTTCAACTCACTTGCGAATGTTTTGCCTTTGGTCATTGCGAAAGTAGCCCAGCATGAGCTTAACTTTGTCCCTGACAGCTCGCATCATCAGAGTTGGCAAGGCAATCTCAGGGTTCTCAGTCATGTACATGTGACGTAAATTCTTGGCAAGTTCTGTCCACACTTCTTCTGGGTTCTCCTTGGAGTATGGGTCAGCTTGAGCCACTTCCGTGAGAAGCAGCATTTCGCTGTTGTTGTTGAAAATGAACTGCAACAGAGTCAGTACAAAAAAAATGAACTCATTCATTCACTACAGCTCGTAACTGGGCTGTGACCTTCTTCAACTCCGTCGAAATATGCATAAGTTCATCAGTGGAAAAGTTTCTCCTTCTCACATTGTGTGCAACATTTATCAAAGCTTGCACATTTCTCTTCAAATCATACCACACTCCTCTACAAATCTCATCCTGCGAGTCCTGTGAATTATGCTGAGCATCAAACAGTGTTTCATCGAAGTCCAAATCATCGTGCAACAAAGACAATAACAGCTTCTCAGCTTTTTCAATGTTGTCACCATGTTCAGCCATGACTACAGTACTTCAGTTATCCACGAAAAACATGTCATTATCCCTGAAAAACATCACTTTCTCCAAGAAAGAAGCTTCTTGGTGGTTCTCCTACTATTTTTTGCAATGTTGATTCCCTTGCGTTTTGACCCAAATTGGATAGCTTCTTTTCAACACCCGTTTTTGACCACTTTTCCTGCATGCAGAAACACAAATTTTATATCTACCTCTTCCTCAGAACCCAGGCTACAAACCTTCTGCAAAGGACCAGCCATTCTCCAAATAACAAAGACACCACAGGCTTGCGGAAATTCAAAACGCAATTTTCAACAAATTTGCATTTGGACGCAACGCAACTTTTCGCGGTAATGAGATTCATGACGTCACAGGTGGTGATCCCTGAAAAGTTGCGTTTGCGTTTGCATTTAGGTTTGCGTTTTCGCCCTCAACTCGGTAAGGCACGCACGCAAACGGAACGCGCCTGTTGAACTGTCACGCTGGACAAATATACGAAGGCAAAAAACAAAACAAAACAGAACCAACCTCTGTACACGAGGGTCGTACAGACATGTTGTGGGGAACTCGAGGTGGTAAAATACTGCGATGGCAGCCATGAACCAACAAATGTTGCCCAGACTGTAGGGATTCTCCTTCTTTTCTTCCTCCAACTCGCTTGTTTCCTTTCCGTCTTTTTCGTCTGAAAGTGGAAATGGGTCAAAGTCGCTCCATTGTGTTCGTAGCAAATGAGGTCGAAATTTGCCGCCCATTCAGAAACCGTGCACTTTATGACGCTGCTTGCAGCAGTTAAGGCCGTGGCCCACTGCAAAGTCAGTGTGAAGAATGTATTTCAGGAGCGACAATAGATCTAGATTTTCTGGACTCAATGTGTGTCGTTCAACGGATTTGGGATTCAGGTCCAAAGTGTCAAAATTTTTGGGCCCAAACCTTCATCGGGGCGGAACGACGGACTCAAATCTGGAAAAAATGTTTCTGCATAAATCTAAAGCAATAAAATATGTAATATGTCACTGCTGCACAAAAAATGGGAACAGATCCAAGTTGTATGCACGATCTTTTCGTGGGGGGGGGGGGGGGGGGCACAGGGTTGGTCAGGCCCTGGGCTCGCTACACATGACGAATATTACAGGACGGCCAAGACCACTCCATAGAACATCGAGAAGGAGGACAATACGTCAAGCATATCACCCAGTTTAATTTGATTATACCTCCCTGTCCTTACCAGGAAAGAAGTTTGTGTAGAGTTCGTCGGCGAATTTCTTGCCTGCTCGGCGCCGGACTTCCTCGCTAGTGATCGCCATCTTGTAAACAACGTTCCGACTCGCTGCAGAAGCTGCTCTGTGATTGGTGAATTCTGAACGACATGTAAAACGCCGCTTCTCACAGGCTCCGTGCGACACACCTCCAGCCGTGACCTTGGCGTGTGCTGAAAAGAAGCCAACTGGAAAAATTCATGTTCTTCGGGGCTCAAGTGTAAATAGAGTTCACGTCAGTGTAGTGTGGCTCAAGGTGAAAGTGCTGGAGGTAATTGAAATCTGAAGGTGAGGTTTGTGAAGCCCAGTGTGCTCTGATGCCTCGTTGTTCACAAAGTTGGTGGACTCCACACCAGTGTTCAAAGGAGCCTGGCTTGTGCCTCCAGAAATCTGGTTGCCAATGCCACTGCGATTTTAAGAACAAGCGCTGTCTATTTTTGGGCATGTTGTACGGACTACAGTACCTTTTGCAGACAACAACGATGGCAGGCAGTGACACCACACCTCAGGACACACGGTCGATGCCTCGAATCAACATCGATGCTCCGCGATATGATCAGAACACGTACATGGGCAGAGCTAAGCACTTCTTCATCACAACGAACCCTCTGAACCTTCTCAAAACAGCAGCTGACCTGGAGCAGGCGAAACAGTTGGTGGAAGATTACAGGTATAATCCAGGCACCGAGTGTGCTCCTGGCTAGTTTCTGTGCAGGTTGACCTTGTGTGATGATAAAACTGTTCTAAGTTTTTTGCGTTTTTGATTGCAGACACCAAAGAGAACCAGCCGGTGTGACACCAGATCAGATATGGAGAGCGAAGCATATTTACGACTCCGCCTACCACCCAGACACTGGAGAGAAAATGTTCATCTTGGGCCGCATGTCAGCTCAGGTTCCCATGAATATGACAATAACTGGATGCATGATGACTTTTTACAGGTATTGAACTTGTATTGAAGTCTGGCAGCTGAATTTGGTTGCTAAAAACAACAACAGAAGAGACAGTGTTGACAGTGTTGTTGAACACACAAACCCTTTGAAATTTACATTTGTCAGCTTCAGACATTCGCCACTTTGATGCGATTCAGAGTTTGGTGATGCTGAATGACCGTCAGAGTGTTTGATAAGGAACGTACACAAGTTTTTGACGGTTTCATAACAGTTCAAGAGCAGCGGAAGGTCTGATAAGCCTGAGGTGGACGGTGACCATAAAATGAGCGTGCACTGCGACCTCCTGTTGACATGTTCTTGGTTTGAAGTGTGACATCGTGTGCTGTTAGAAAACAGTGATTGCGCGGAGTACCGCTTGGCCATCTTCTACAAACTTGGCGAGCGTTTTGCCAAGCTGCCATTTTCCTTTCGATGTGCACGTGAAGTGTGTTGGGAAAAGCTGTTGAACAACACGCTGGGAGGATGTGACAGCTGCTTTGTTACGAGTGAACTTAAAAATGATGGTGTCGTTTCAGAACAACACCAGCTGTGGTGTTGTGGCAGTGGTTGAACCAGTCGTTCAACGCTGTAGTGAATTACACAAATCGAAGTGGACCCAATCCAATATCAAAGCAGTAAGTTTGGGGTCACCGTAAAGATTCATTGACAGAAACAAGCTGTGTGTGACATGAATCTTGCAACGTTGTTGTTTGAATCTTTCAGACGATTAGGATGGTCTTACTTGTTAGCCACCAGCACGGCCACAGCTACAGCATTGGGTCTCAACCGGATGGTCAATGTGCGTTGAGCTTTACAGACAAAACGAAATTCTTCTGCTGACAAAACAATCTGTTCACACTTTCTGTGCTTTTACGCAGAAATTTCCAGCGATTGTGGGTCGCTATGTGCCGTTCGCAGCTGTGGCGGCGGCCAATTGCATCAACATCCCGTTCATGCGAAGCAGGTCTGTTTTGGTCACTGTGCAAGTGGTATTCCGATGTAAGAAAGGCACCCTCATCAGACTGGTTCGTTTGTTGTTGGAGTGCAATTGTTAACTGCTCGCTTTGTAAAATGTTGATTGCTGGTTGAAAATTCCGACAAATTTCTCTTGGTTCTGTCAATTTCCTTCGAAAGTCTGGCACTGATCTTGCAATTCCTTCTTTTTAGTGAGTTGTCGGAGGGCATTCCTGTCCTGACGGACGAAGGCGAGGAGGTGGGTCGCTCTGTTGCGGCTGCGAAGAAGGGCATCACCGAGGTCGTCGTGTCCAGGATTGTCATGGCAGTGCCAGGAATGGGTGGGTCATATTTCGATACAACCCAAAAAATATGAGTGCTGATTCTTTACATCCTCGCACAAAACACATGTCACATTACACCTGTGCAAAATTGGAGAACACCGGGAAAACTTGACTTTTGATACGTTGTGCTGCTCCATCTTCAGGCATTTCTCCAATCATAATGAACAAATTGGAGAAAGGAAACTTGCTCAAGGTATTTGCTCTTGAGAACCTTTGTTGTGAGGAACAAACCCTGTACTTTTGTGGCAATCACTGCTGATGCGACAATGTCAGTTTGATCCATTCATTTCTTGTTTCCAGCGATATCCATTCTTGAATGCTCCGATTCAAGTTTGCCTCGTCGGATTCTTGTGAGTAAACATTCAAGTGTTCTCATCCTCATTGCATCTGAACTTTCCCACTTTGTTTGTCTCGCTCAGTGTTACGAGCGCAGGCAACGGTGGTCTGTTGGCTGTCTGTCAATGGAAGGTCTCTTTTTTCCACCGCACGCACAAAACTATTGGCTTTTTTTTACAGCTTGGTGTTCGCGACGCCCATGTGTTGCGCTTTGTTCCCACAGAAAAGGTAAGCATTCAGAAGAAATTTTTTCAGGGACAAACTTTGTGGATGTTGCACTGTGGATTGATTTTGCGCAAGCTCCTTCGTTTGAGCGACAATATTTTCTCAAGCTGTATGGTTTTTCTTCATAAATTGAACGTCGAAAAATTCATTTTCAGTTCCATCAAGACCAGCAATTTGGAGCAGGAAATTCAGGAGAGGATAAAGCAGCGAGGGAAGCCCGTGGAGCGAGTTTATTACAACAAAGGCTTGTAGTGCCTCAATCAGAAGACCGTATGCAGAAAATCGTACAAATCTGCTTCCGAAGCAAGTGCCATAGTTATGTGTGCCAGTTGCAGAGCACAAGAACGTAGTGTTACAAACAAAGTTAAAACTGACGACCGTCGACACCATATGGTGAAAAATCTGTTGGGAGGAAACAGGGTGTTGTGAAATGCCAAGATGAATTGAAAGAAAAGGAAGTTTTGTTTCGTGATAGCTTGTGAAATGACAGCCAGAAAGCCACTGTTGTTGTTCCGTGTGGGGGTCAGAAGGGTTGAATTGAGGGTTTCGTTCAGCACCAATGTCACATTACGATAACGCTCACACGACAGAGTAAGACGCACCATTCTGAGTTGAGAATTACGGAATTGTGACATTCTCGAAGTGTGCAGACGAGAACACATTTGAAATCGGTCAGGTTCGCACTGGACACGTGTTCGGTTGTCCTGCAGCCGTCAGCGTGTCAGACTGTTGTCCACTGTTGTCCGCTTGCGGATAACACTGAATCAAAGGGCGCTGGAACAACGAAGCGGCGCCGATAAACTGGTGCAGGGACGCGACCTGTCTGGTGTCAACGCGGCTTGTTTTTTGACGACACGTTGACCTGACCACACAGCCGAACCATTTTGGATCGCATTTAGATCTGCAACCTTTTCCAGTGATAAAACCTCACAGCCTTGAGTCCGCGATTCAAGAGCAAGGAAACTTTCACATTTGAAGCCACCTGTGATACAATTGTTGCCAAATGTCCAAATTTCGATGCTTTGTTTTTTTGCGATCATGTTGAGAAAATTGTGAGTTTTATCGGTTTTAGTAACTGCCTGCATGTTAGGATGCCTTCGGTGTGCGGACAAAAGCCCCTTCCTCTCATCCTCTTGCTGCCAGTTGACACCTCTGTCACAGGTTGAGGTTCTACGTCCCTTCCCGTGGTCAAAGGTTGAGTTCCTCAGGTCGCGCGACCTCAGTGTTCGTCGTCTTTTGTCTCCCAGCTCACGACAAAATGTTGTTTCTGTTTGCCAAAAACTACAAGCTTTCATCGTGGGTGCTCAGTTTGCGTTGGGTCTGCTTTGCTGTTGAAAGATTTAGTCTCGTTGCGGATTTGTCTGCACCTATTGCAACAAAGAAAACTGAGTTTTGTCTGAAAGCTGAATGTGTTCGTTGTTCGATGAAGCGCGTTTGTCAACGTTAGTCAACAAGAATGCCGCATTTCCTGGACGGATCACTTTATTGAGACCAATTCGCCCTTTGTGAACAAAAACACCAAGGACGCACAACACATACAGGTAGAAAATCATGCAGGCGTATTGTCGCGAGATAAGTGGACAACTAACTACTCGGACACGATATCTGACGGTTCCAGGACCGCGAGGAAGACAAGGCAGGTCAAACCCCAGTGGAGACCCAACTTTCCACTTCAGAAAGTTTGACAGTATGGGGAGCAGGACTCGGCAAACAATTGAGCTCGGTTTGTCACGCTGTGGTCAGGAAATTATTGCGAAGAATATGTGTTCTGCTGTGACGTGGAAAATCTTAGTCGTGTACCAGGATTTATGTTGGTACAGCAATCGTTGGTAAATTTCTTGAATTTGAATGTCATGTTCAACGTGCATTGAAGTTCCAGCCAAAGTCGAACTTTTGTTTTGACAGTGACGCGCGAGCTCAATCACACTTCCCTAGAAAGTCAAATCCCTCAACCACAAAACTGGCGAGCTCCACACAACGACAACTAAAGAGATAGAGATCAAAGCACGATCTCTGCAGCCCCGTAACAACACACCACAGAAAGGCGTGGTTGCACTGGCACCTACCCACCTGGAAAGGACAGAGGGCGGAGTAGCAGCTACACACACACACACACACACACACACACACACACACACACACACACACACACACACACACCTCGACACTGATCGCAGGAAGCGATCGAACCAAAATTCGCTGTTCAGACAACTCCAACACGTACAAACTCCAAAAGGTAAATTCCAACGGTTTGAAATTACAACGCTCCATAAGTGCACATGGAAGAACCAGGGTCTTCTTTCAAGTGACGTGATGGTGTTCCAAAATGAAAACCTGCGTCTCAAGCTTTGCCAAAATCCCGTCTTGTCGGTACAAGCGAAGGAACGCGATATGTTTTGATTCGGGACGGACACGACACGACCTTGTCGTTGCTTCTTCACACCCAAGCTGCCTTTTTGTGAAGAACACGTTTCAGCACCTTCTGCAAAGACGAAGGGAGAGGAAGAGGAATTTGAGAGAAGCAACTCATCCAGTTCCGTTTGCCGCTTGAACCAAATTCAATTGGTTTCCTTCAACCACTTTCCGATTTTGGTTCCACTGGGTGCGCTGTACCTGTTTGAACATCTGCGCCCGGACGCGGTTTGTGCGCTGCTCGTCCTGGCGGCGTTTACGCACGGCCGCCTCCGTCACCTCGGGCAGGCGGCGGTACAACTTCTCGCTCAGATCGCGCATCTCTCTTTTCGACATGACGCGCTTCTTGGGGTTGTACAGACGTTCTGAAAAACATCCAAAGTTGGTCTTGAATGTCTTTTTGGAAACAGCGACAAGTAAACAATCTGCGACCAGACTTTGTGATCTTACGGAAGAATGATATTTCGGGTTTTGGAAATCACACTGACCAGCAATTGGATGAGGTGGGTAGCTGACGCCACGTGGTTTCCGCATGACGTCACCAATGAACAGCTGAGCACGCTCCAAGTTGCGCAATTCCTGGTCCCTTCGTTCCATGGCCATCAACGTCACGATGCGCTGACGTGCGCGAGACCGCGAAATGAAATCCCTCTTGTGGCTTCGGAACGATTCCTGCCAAACACGCAAACTACAGTCTTGTCTGCACACACCACGTGCAAATGATGACGCACTGGGAGAAAAAAGTTCGTTCGTTGATTTGGGCGCGCAAAAACGATACCTGAAGCGAAGGTTTGCTGTCCGGGTCTTCATACGGAGATTTCCCTGATCTCCCCGAATCCGGTGCGCCACGATCTCTGCGCTGCAGCTGCTGCAGTCCGAGCGCGTACGCCTGACGTTCTCGCAGAGGCTGCCTCCACGGTCGCGTCTCCCCAAGTGAAATGAACCACGCGAGGCCGGCTGATGTAAGACAAAATTGTTTGGCATGTTGGCGTATTTTGTGCATGATTTCCAAAAAGAATCTGTTCTTTCGAAGATTTATCGCAAGTCATTACATTACAAAAACCATTCTCACACTGCCCAGCTTTGGCCCTGGCTCGGTCCTCTTCCCTCCTCACTTGACGATGTCGCACCAGAGGTTCCACATTTTCTGTGCTCATTTCCGGACTAAACATGGATCCTGTGCGAAGGTAGAATCGGGAGTTACCCACATTGCGCGCGTCCACATTTCGTCTGTGCTGCATCCAGGGTTTTCTTATGGTTTATGTTGCACGCCGTTCAAAGGGGCGATGATAAACACAACTGTCCTAATGGGATACTGTTTCCAACCATTTGCAAAACAACGCATTCCACTCACCACTCCTCTGCGTCCCAACGTTGAAAGGATATCCAGAAATTTCTCTGGTCCTTGGTGTGCTCTCCTACAAAACACAAGTCTGTGTAACCTGTCGAAACAAATGAAAATTTTATTCTCGTGCCCTGAACGCCCCACACCTGTTTTTTGTTCAACAAACCTGAGGGATTCTGTGTGGAAGGCCCGAAGTGACGGGGGACGGACAGTTCACCGCCACACTTCGGGAGGAAGGCCGCACTTGCGTTGCTCGGTCCACCGCGCGACTCTCCTCATTTCGGAGCTTTCCTTTTGGTTTGGACTTCGCATCTGATATTCTGGACTCTTTGACAACTTTCACTGAAATAAGTAACAAACCTCACTGAGGACATAACGAAAGCAAACAACGAAACAAACTTTCAAAAAAAAAAAAAAACAAGCAAAAACCTTTTCGTGAAGTTTTGCTGCTCTAGTTTTCTGACCATCACCAGCCCGCTCACCTGGAGACCAAACTTTATTCACAGATGTTGATGTGTGGTGCGTTTTAGGCGAAGTAACAGTTCCAGTGGGAATTGCTTTTCTCTTTGGAGATGCAACAGGACTGCGAGTCTTCTTTGTGCCCAGGTATTCTGCAAACAATTGTCACCAGTAAACTTCAAAGAGAGACAGAGAGGTTTCTTTATCGGGTTCTTCAAGGCATCCACAGCATAAGCGTTTCCTTTCAAAACTTGTACAGGAAGATCCACGAAACAACAAACCATTGTTTTCTTCTTGTGTGAATCGGGCCTCGGGTGCGTCGTCCCGCGCGTAGCTCACTTCCCTCAGTCTCATTCCACTTGGCCTCTCAGCTGGTCGCTTGGAAGAACTGGGGCTCCCTTTGGGTGTCAACTCTGGTTTGTACGGGTCGATGCAATCGCAGGCAGGGGATACGGAGTCGGCATTGCGTCTGGAAGAATGGACAAATCAAGAAGAATTGAGTGGCCATGTTCGCATGTCCCATTTATTGATTTTTCAGGACGAATGATTTTCAGAACACACCTGCTGTCTCCTGGCCCTTCGTCAGCAAGCGTGTTATGGGTGTCCAATGCAGCTTTCTGGTGAGTTTTGTTGTCAGCTCCAGTCTTCGCTTGTCCCCTTGCCACACTGACGGCACTGCTCCGCTTCTTCTCAGCCAGAAGCTGCAACGTCGACACAATGCGCCATACATGAGTCAACTTCACGTGTGTCTGATTTGCCACTGCAAGCCATACAAACGAGCTCAGGGCACAAACCTTTTCCAACAGCGCGATCTTCTTTTTGCGCCTCACTTCGCGTTTTCGCTCCATTTCGTGGATTTCTTTTTGCTGTTTGATCTTCAGTTGCAAGTGCTGCATCTTGGCGCTTTGGCCTCTGTGACCCTCACCAGCAACGCTCTCACTGTCTGTTGTCATGGTGACATCTGTGGTCGATTCCAGAGTCGAATCCTCGGGAATCGAGGGAAGAGTGTCCGATTCTTGACTGTATCGGCGCTTATTGGATGATACACCTGAGGAAAGGCACAAAACACTTCTTGAAAGACTGTGTTCCAGACTCGTGTCACGAGTAAGTCTGCATGCTGTAATTTAGCTTGAGGTACGTCTCTTCCCGCGTCATCTGTGTTTTTGGGAGAAACAAGAATACCGTTTGGAGGAAGTTCTGCGCTGGAGTCCGGGTTTCCACTGGAAGCAGAATCATTCTGAGATACACCACTTGATGTGTCCCCAACCAACTGCTCGCGCGACCTGAAAATTTCACCAGTTGCAGGTTTCAGTGCGAACAGGAGGCGCGTAAACGCTGCAACGAAAACACAGAAATGTCTGAGCAGACAGAAAAATGCACCTTTCATATTGTTTCCTTCTCTCTTTCTTGTCCCTGTTCGCTTGACCGTCTCGCGCGAGCACTCGCTGGTGATTAGAAACGCTGTCGGATTTCGTCGCTGTGACTTTCCTCTCGCCTACAATGAAGGCAGCGATGTTTCCACAGATGGTGAGACACCCCGACACAGACTGCGACCCAGGCAACACAAGATTTACCGTTTGCATCGTACTCACCAGTCTGTGCAGTCAAGCTGGCATTTAGCCCTGGATATTGCTGGAGGTAGTGAGGATTTTCTTGCAGAAATTCAAACAGGTATTTTCCAGGATCTTGGAGCAGATCTTTCAGCCGAGCCATGTCAATGCTTTCACTCGATGCAACGCTGCTCTCTGGCGATCCGGTGGCAAACGCTTCGAGAAAACAACAAAGATCATGCCACTTCGGACAGTGAGCACTGCACAAACTACTGAAACAACCTCGTTCGGCAAATGGTCAGGCTGGAAAGGAATGCCCCGGACACAGTGCATAACGGATTTGAAGGTGACATCATGCAGTTACAAACAACACCACACAAATCTACCTTCTGACGGGGAGAAGTCATCAGGTGCGACCACGACGCTTTGAAAGCGCTCCCACAGCTGGTTGATGTCACTAGGCGCGCCCTGCACTTCCAGCTCCCGCGGCCTCGGCGCGTCGCTCGTGCTGTGCGGCGGGTTCATTGTCGACTGAACGCTGTTCACCAGAGACTGAAGCCGTCGTTCCTCAATCAACCGTCGCTGGCGCAAAGCCTCCTCGCGCAGCAGTTCGAAGTCAACATCGCGCTGTCGGCGCACTGAGAATGCACAAGTTGTCCGACATCCCCATGGAAAAGGTGTGAAAACACCTGAAAGCGAAACAAGGCAAGAAACATGAACTTACCAGACTGATAATGAAGCTCTTCGTCTTCCAAGTGCGCAGCTGGTTGATCCAACGATCTGCTGAACCTTCGGGTCGGGTCGCTCTCGTCCAATGGTGGTCTCGATGCATCAAGCGATCTTGAACCGGCTTGTGTGTCTGCAACAAAGTGGAGAACTTCTATTCACCTCACAAGAACACCAGTTGATTTGATCTTCTTGTTTAGTTCTTCTGTCCAGGGATACAAAAGTTTTGGAGACTGTTTTTCTTTTTCTTTTCGACGAGCTCAAACATGATGCTTTGCCAGTCGGTGTGTGTGAACATGGCTTCTGCTGGGAGCTTGTGAGTACACATAACGGAGTCTGCTCACCCGTTCGCGTTGTCTTCCCCATGTTGCTGTCTTCGAAGTAGAGACTGCCTGCCGGCTCAGATTGTACAGGTTCAGCTTCGACGTCAGTCTCCTGAAAAAGAAAACTTCTCCAATGCAATTCCTGCTACACGGGAATCAAAATGCCAAGTATTCCGAGTGACCGTTTCGAAAGAGATTGAATACATACACTCACGCACGCACACACTCCCAACATCAGTTGACTCATCACCTGGTCAATCCTCAACGGCTGGAAGTCGTCCACCAGCTCGGTCCGAAGGTCTCCATCGCTCTGGGGTCGTGTCACAGAAGATTCTCTGCCGCTTCTTTCGTGCAAACTTCTGTGCACAGCAGTCGAGCTGTGCCACGGACTTGTGGACAAATGGCTTGAAACTCGTGATTCACTCAACGTTCCTTCACTTCGAAAGTTGAATGATTTTCTGGCTTCAACTGACTGGTCGCTGATCTTTGTGTGACTTGTGTCAAACTTGTGCAACTGAGGTGTTTTGAATTCACGTTCGTCTTTCAGGCCCCTTTGGTGCGACTGCGCGCGTTGTCCGGTGTTGGTCGCGTCAGTTAGCAGTCCTCTTGCTATGTCCTCCTGAAAACGTTTCTCTTGTTGCTGCATCTGGTGAATAGCCTCTCGTTGTTTCTCGATCAGGGCTTGCATACTTTCTTGTTCTCGTGGTCCCAGCATTTTACTTGCTTTTCGCGAGTCGCTTCGGTCATTCAAAGTTTCCTCCTTTTCTTGACCACTCTCACCTCCACCTTCCACAGCTGGGACTGTTGTGGCTCTGACAGACACACCCAGCAATTGGGAATGGTCAGAACCGGAGGCAGGAAGAGATGATTTGGAGCGAACATCCTGCACTTTCACACTGGGGTCTCCATCCAGGCTGCTGCGGCTTCTTTGTGAACCTTCACCAGTGTCGCCACTTCGGACAGTTTTGCTGCTCTCAAATGAACGGCTGCTTCGAGACCGCGACGCCACAACCCCAGATGCACTTGATCTTTCAGACACAAGAACATCTGTCGGTTCGTCTCGGGTCTTCTCGTCCTGTTTGCTGTTTTGCTTTCCATTCTCCAACTGTTTTGGGAAAAATATTCACAAGCGACATTATTTTTTCAAATTTCAACCACATCCCTTGTTGGCGAAAAGCAAAACTAAATGTTTCGCGCTTTTGGGCGCCCGTTTCAAATGTGGTTCAAGTAACTGCATCAAAGTTTCACAATTTTCCTTGCTCAGTCACGAAGCCTGGTTGTATACTGGCCTTGAAGGTAACTCCAAGAGGGTGAAAGAAAAAAAAACCTTGCAAGCAAAGGTCCCATTGGATGAACGCATGGGGACCAGTGACCATGAAAGTGAGTCCATTCAATGGGAGTTTGCATGAAAGTTCACTCAATGGGAATGCACTGGGCTTGGGGGATAAGTTTATCTTCTGTTTCTTCGTCCCTGGGTCCATCGAATGCAACTTCACATTGCAAGTCGGAAGTCCACACAAGGGAAGTTTTTTGAAGGGCGGTTTCGTTGGCTAAAATATCCTGTGTTCTTTTTGGCAAAGACCAGAGCACACACACGCACACACACACAGAAACCTACGTGCTATCACTCAAAATGTCCCCCCTTGATGAGCAAAAGGTACCTCCTGTATGGGGTCCAGTTTGGATGGAGATGCCGTCCGCGGCGGCTGTTTGGTCGCGTCCCCGTAGATGCCCAGTGAATGAGCTTTGGGGTCAGCGCGCGATCCCAGCACGTGCCTTGGAAAATGAGGTCCAACGGCATCGTCCGAATCTGCAGAAAAGCGTGGGTCTGATTCATTTACAACTCCCAATTTCACTGGAAGCTGTCCACACCTACTGCTCTGCTTGTCTAGGAACACTCACCCGCGTGAGTGCTCTCCATTGTCGTGACGGATGCGTTGTCGTCGCCACCACTTTCCACGTAGTAGACAACTGAACTTCCAGGCGGCCTGTAGTCACCGTGCGACAAACGTGAGAACCCGAGTTACTGACGAAATGGTACGCTCACAAGTCTCAAACCTTTGCCTTCTTTCAAGCAAACAGTGGAAAAAAGTGCACACCTGTACGGCACCAGCGAAGGTGACATGGACCTGCGGCTGGTCGAGCTCACTGCTGAACTTGGTCGCTCCGCATCGGACGTGATTGGACTCAACCCTTGTGAATCTGTAAACGTAGAAGACAACTCAAACGCGTTGTTTTTACACTCGCGAGTTAACAAAGCAAGAAAGTGAGTCAGAGTTTCTGTGGAAAGTGTCTTCACCAACGTATCGCCCGAACGAGAGTCTTCCCGCCGGTTCACCAGCGGGTCTGTGCAGAGCCGAGCTGTGCTGGAAGTGATGGAAGACGTCGGAAGAAGCGCTGCCTCGGCTCGGCACCGTGAATGAAGCTGCAGTAGTAGCAACGGCCGAGTCGCTCTGTACGTGGTCGATGTTTGTGTTTTGAATCTTCTCCTGTCTGGAAATTTGAAGTTGGAAACTGCTGTTATGCTCCTGCAGGTTGCAGGCCTCATTCCCAATTTGCAGTTCTGTGCATTTTTCTCAACACACCCGGGGAACAACCTACCTGGAATGCACAGGTTCTTCATGTTCCAGAGTTGAAGCTTCTAATCGATCATTTCCAGAAAGTTCTGTTTGGCTGTTTTTGACCATCCCTTCCACACTGGATTTATTTCGTTCATTTCGAGTCCCGTGAACTGGAATATTCGTCTGAGCATCTGTGGCGTGAGGAGGACGAACATCGGGTGAAGACAGCTCGAGGCTGTTGTCAAAGCGTGCCTGGGAAGATTTCTGCAGCTGCGAAGCGAGAAAGGCCCGAGCGTTTCCAAATGCGCTGAGCGGCCCTTGTGGATACGGTGACGGAGTGTAGCTGTCGCTCACATCACCAAGAGCCTGCAATTGTGTTTTTTTTTGCAAAGTGATAAAATTGCACCAATTGTTGTGTCTTGTTAGTTTGTCTCACGGAATCAGATATTTGTATGGACCTGTTGTTGCGGGGTTTCGTTGTATGCATCCTGGGTCGAAGACTCAAAACGCTGTTCAGAACTATTTCGATGTGCTTCAGCCAATGCGTTCTCGGCTTCCTCCAGAAAGTCCAGAGCCTGAAGATAAGAAAACGTCCGTATGCTTTCGATTCGAATGGATTGCGGGGATGTTGGAAGAACTCAAATAAAGAGCTGCTCACCTGTCTCTGTGGAGAGTCTCTTTCCATCAGGTCGGTGATCCTGCTGGTCAGACTGCGCGATGTTCTCTCGACAAATGACTCTGCCCCTGGATCAACCAGAACTGCAGGATGACCATCCTCTGAAGGCAATGTTGCCCGAATCCCTTCCTGAAGACTCTCAATTTGCGCTGGTTCTTCTCCGCTCAATCGATGACCAGTGTCAGCTGACCTCCCTGCGTGGTCGCTTCGCAGTTCTGTCTCTTCGGGTTTGTCAGACATACGCTCCAGGTCACGACCGATTGTCCCAGATGACGGTTGAGATTGCAAACCGTCAGTTGGTAGATCTAACGAAGCAGTCGCAAGCTGAGCACGCACGCCTTCAGACGCGGGCCTGTTCTCCTGGACTCTCTCTCGGCTGTGCTCTTGACGCTGTCGCATCAGGGCTGCAACAGTATCGCCGGAAGAGGCAGCACCTGCTTCAGCCAGTGGCGTTCTGCTTCTGTCAGCCTCGCCGACCACAGCGACCCTTTCCCCGGACAAAGTGAGGTCGCGACGCGTCGAGATGAAATGTCCTTGGTTTTCGTGTGCACCCAGGTCGGCACTGTAGTCCCATGTGAACTTGCGCGGCGTACTGAACTCTGACTCCGAATGTCGACCGCGCTGCTGCCGCAAGTGCAGAAGCTGAGTTTGTTGAGCCGCCTCTGCCGTCGCTTCAATAGACCTGAAATTCGGACGTTTCACACACTGTGACGTACAAATCCAAGCAAACATGTTCTAAACTGGGCGAGACCCAAGCAACACCGAACAGAGGCGTCAATCAACATCCTTCTTGCCTGATGGACAGATCTCCCGTCTGCAGCGCGACGAGTCCGAACTGAATGTCGTCGAGATCGCGCTGCAGCAGGTCGTAGTTGACCGAGCCGGACGTCTGGCTGCTGGGGCGTGACGAGGGGCCGCTCTCCGAGGCGGACGCTCTCCAGCTGTCCCGCAGACCCGCTGCACCGGACTCGACAGGCTTGTGCGCGTCTTGACGACCCCGTGCACTGCCTCCCGAAGTCTGACTGGTTGGACTGTCCGTCGCATGTGACACTGAAGGCTTTGCAACTCCTGATGACAGGTGATGGGGGAAAAAGAGAACAAACTGACACACATTCCATGAGGCAGCATTCACTGCAAGCACATCAACACAGCAAGGAACATCTCCAGCTTTACCTTGTCCTTCCTCTGACAACAGTTGGTTGACTTGTCGGGACAGAGAATCGAGGCTCGTGTCTGTGAGGCGATCCGAATCAGCCCGACTTTCCGGAGCTCCGTCTCCAAACACTTTCATCGCAGTTCGCTCCATGATTTCAGAATCAACACCTTCACCTTGTCAAAGCAACACAAGATACCTGAATCGAGGCCCTGCGATGGGATTTGTGTTCCGAACAACACTCGAAACAGAAAACAGAGCTTGAATCGCGTACATGAACCTGCACTTTCCAAAAGAGCGTTCATGGTAACAGAGTTGATGACGAATCCTCCCGAAATCAAGGCACAAAACACATCTTTACCCAGAGCTGATAACGCTTGTCGGAAGCTGTGATCGCGATGAAGTTCATTCAGAGGAGAAGCTTCATCGCTTTCCTGTCCGTGAGAAACTTCGGGAATGTCACGGCGAGATGGCGGAAACACGTTGGCACCCAATGCTGGGTTCATTCTGTCAATGCCTGCCAACAACAGAAATTCACTGCCCAAATGCATGAAGCAAACGAAGTGAACACGACGCGTGTGAGGCGGTGCATCTCAAGTGAGTCTTACCAACTAACTCCGGATGCTCTGCTGACAGATGTTTTGGTGAACTCCTGTCTTCAGATTTCGGAAGCATCCAGTCACTCCCTTTGAAATCTTCAGCTTTGAGCGTGCTGGCCTTGCTGCTGCCACCGCTGGCTCTACCAGGGGAAAAGGCACTGAAATCCCCAGGGTTTTGTGCTTTTCCTTGCGTTGTGTCAGCATCAACTTCCACAGGATCACTCTTTCCTTCTCCGAGCAAGTCTTTCACGCGGACCGCCAAACTGTCGTCTGTGTCATAAGCAGATCCTGAAAAGCAGTCAATATTGGCTTTTCGTTTGTGAGCAACTGTCAGAACCTCCAAGTCAGTCAATTTGCGTGTTGACATATTCCATCTGTGACAACCCACCTTGAGGGGATCTCCTGGCCGAAGAGTGCTGTGCATCTTGGTTTCCTTGCTCACTGTCCGAGGACAAGACGTGTCCGTAGTGGATCAGCATTCTGCGCACGTCCTCATCCAGAGTGTCAATGGTCGCGCTGGAACTGCTGACCACCGATCCTGACCCGGGCTCCACTGATTCTGAGACAATAAAAGACAAAAGGGTCAAACTAATGGAAGTGCAAGAGGCCAAGAAAGTTGCTGAACATAACCGTGATGAGAAACGATGTTTGCAACGACAGCGATGTGGCGCACTGAACAGTCTCGTACCTGGTGGAGAGTGTGTTTGTCTGTTGTCGGGATATTCACGGTTTGGATGCTCCTTCCGCGGCAAAGATGCATACTCCGTGCTGCTATCAGAACTCGCACGCAGCGCGCTACTTTTGCCTCCTGGAAGGAATCGGTTTTTTCTTTCTCCAGCCAAAACAACCGAACTGAATGAGGAAAAGAAATTCTCTGCTTTGACAGTTACCTGAATCCAAGTTGGTGTCTGTCTTCGCCTTTCGTTGTTCCCCCTTTGCTGCATTGTTGTTCTCTTCAAGCTCAAAGTTTTTTCTCTGCCACTCTTCAACCAATGCGTCACCTGAAGCAAGTGATTGATCATCGAGCTGCACGGACGTGTTTCTTTTTCTCCTTCAAAATACTTCACGCGATGAGCATGCATTGTGTTTACCTGCCACGTCAAGCATGCTGTCCAGTACGGCCCTGTCCGTCTCGGTCTCAGTCGCACCAGACTTGCCGGACCTTTTTGAGCCGTTAGACCTGCATGACTTGAAGGACGATGTCTCCGCATCTTCACTATCTTTCTTCTTTGCTGCCCCGGATCCATCTGACTGGCGAGAACTCTTCGATTCGTTTTTTCTCAGCCTGGCTGCTGCAGCAGCGTTCCTTTCCCTGCCAGATTCGGCCGAACGAGAATCAGTTGTTCCCGTCAGTGACGCGGCAACTGCGTGTTTGATGGCAGACCCCACACTGCGGCGACTGCCTTCCGACCCCACCGATTGATCCAGGGAAAATATGTTGCTGTCGATTTGGCTGTCATCATCCGGGGGTACAACTCCTGCAGGCAAAAAGAAACCAACCATTTGTCCCACAGAACAGCATTCTGAGACCTCTACTTTCAGAATACGAGTTCTGAAAACATTTCGAATTGTAGAGTGTGCAGAAAGCTACAGCAGTTTTACCTTGGACGAGTTCGTCCGTGTTGTCCACTGATTCAGAACTTTTTTGACTCCTGGGTTCACCCTCAGGCTTTGACTGCACTGGTGCGTCCCTGAAAAGACAGGTGCCCTGATGATGCACTTCTGTGTGTGCAGAGCAAATAAACCTCAGCTTCATGAAGAACTTCCAAATCTCCCACTCTTCACAGCTGATCTCAATTCTCACCTTGCCAAGGTAACTCTTCCAGAGTCACTGGGGTCCAGGTCTACCCGTGCACTTGCTGACCTCACCGAATCATGGGCTGACCCGGGACGTGGATGGCGCCAACCAGACCCACTTCCAGACTCTGACGTGGCGTCCGAACTCCGCCTGCTTCCTCTGGCAAGTTCCTGCCTTTCATGTTTCTCAGACCTTGGCAGGTGGGATCCAGAAAGACTTTGTTGGGGTCCTGTTGTCAATTTCTTACTCGTTTCGTGAGATGTTGGTTCCACTTCCGGAGCCACTTGAAACTGCTCATTGGACTGTGCACCAGATGGTCGCGGCTGCTCTGCTGAGCCCAGCCCAGGCTCCACCCGAAGCTCACGTGGATCACTTTTATCACCAGAGGCATTTCGTTGACTGCCTGTCAGACTGTCGTGAACCTCCGCAGGTGGATGAGCCGCGTCATCTTCGCCAAAACTTGTGCTCATGTTCAAGGCGGAAGACAGATTATAGTATCGCTTGGGATCAGCAGAATGTTCCATGGGGATGCTCGACAGGTCTGCAAACACGCCCGAGAGGCCAATTTGCGAACTGTGTTGAGTGACCGTCAATTTTTCCGCCTCACCGAGATTTGCATTCTGGGCGAAACATCTCGTCTCTGACATGAGTCTGCGTGGATCAATGGACGCGTCCAGGTCCCTGTGCAGAGTGTCCGATGCGCCTCGTCGCGCTGCGCCTGGATCAGCCAAAAGAGCCAAGGAACGCTCGATGGTTTGCCTCACACGAACAACTTCTGGATCATCACTCGGAAGCTGCGCGCTCCCCGATCTCCTCGGAAGTGCATTCAGGCCTTGTCCTTCTGCGTCCAGACCTCCACCGGACCTGCTGGAAGACCTCGAGCCTGGAAGTGACCTAGATTTCCAGTAGGATTGCAAAAGCGTCGCTGCCTCAGCTTCACCTCCTCCATCCGGTTTTCTGTCTGTCACATACGTCTGAAATAACAAATACAATGCTGAAACAACCGGCAGCTGAGCAGCAAGGTTTCCGAAAATTTCAAAACTACGTCGGGGTGAGGTTGTGTTTTGCTTGGACATCAAATCTCTGAAAAATTTGCCGAAAGTTTGTCTTGTGTTGTGGCGACAGCAAGCGCAGCTTCATGTGGACGCACCTGCGTGTCTGATGCGCGACGGTCCGCAGGTGTCCAGCTCGTCTTCTGTCTTGCACCGGTTGAGTTGTCCTCTGCTGCAGCACCTTCCAAAGACGGACGCTCGATCCTACGCATATCTGTTCCCTGTCGGACGGTCGGGATGTCTGGTGAATTTTGGTCACCTGTTGCAGGCTTTGTTTTCTCCTTTGGTATTTTCTTTGCAGCAAACGTGGGTTGCTGAATCTCACAAACACTGTCACCACGTGAGTTATCATCATTCACTGGAAGGGCTTCGGACATCACAGAAACATCGGTGTGGTTTGTGTGCTGAGACAGTTCAACGGAGGTGAGAGTTTCGCTTGTGAGGGGTCTGAAAGCAGTGCCACTATTCTCCATGGTCACAGACCAATTACCTTCTTGCAACAAACAATCTGTTGCGCTCAAAGGTTCGTTCTCGGCTGGAACATTCAGCAAAGCCATCTGGTTCTGACCAGATTTGCTGTCGAGGAAACCTTTATGTCTGGATTGGCAAGTGGAGTCCTGTGCAGACTGGAGAGTATTTTGGTCCGTCTCAAGGAGTTGTGTTGGGGAGTGCCGATTGAAACCAGTATTTTGTTGAAATTCCTTGTTGCCTGCAGACTCCTTGGAGGTCAAGCCTCCAGCCGGATCGTACTGTCCGCCGTCTGCTGCAAAACTAACACCAGGAACAGCTGAATCTCGAGAGTCCTTTGCTGCACCGACACAAGTTGGTTCTGTTGCCTGAGTAGATTCGTGCTCAGTTTGGGCGATGTCTCCAGCGAAAGGCCTCCCATCGAAGACAGCAGCAGACTGGTGTTGGTTGCTGTCCGTTTTGGATTCCATGAGAAGTTCTTCCCCAGTCACGTAGCAAATTGGTCATAGTGCAGGTGCCTGCAACAAAAGTGGCAAAACAGCTGGAGGAAAGATGAGCACGGTCACTCGACATGCCCAAACATAAACAAGCATCAAAGTCACCCTTTATACTTCACCAGTGATTCAGACAAAATAACAACGGTACGCCCAAATATCCTCTTCCACTATTTCGTAGTCGGCGAATTCTATACAAATGCAGACATGTCGTTTCAGATTCATCGTGACACAAATACCTTGTCAAACACATCGAAACTATCGCGCCTTCCATTTGAAACAAGGAGGCAAATGGACGAAACTGGGTCACTGAAACATCAGGCAACAGACAAATTGAATTGAATTATATTTGCGTTAGGTCTTCAAATTTAAATGTTGGTGGCAGCCTACACACAAAACATAATCATAATCAAATGCTGACTGACTCCAATGAAGAGCAGAAACTCTCAAAGCTGTCAGGCAATGTTCGCTGAAACCAGAGTTCCAATGTTCGGGGGAACCAGAGTGAGGAGAGATCTGTGGTGTCGAGTGTGGAGCGTACCTCATTCAGTGAAATGTTTTTTGCATGAAGATTTGTTTCAACTGGAAAACAATAGAACACTGAATAGGATATTTTCTGTCACGCAAAGAGGATTCTCAAAATGAGTTGTTGTTTGAGAATGGTGACTCGCGGCATGGCATCTCGTGGAATGCTTCAAACAGCCAAAGTTTTGGAAAGGTCGTGTGTGGGCGATAATTGGTTGCGCAAAACATGTGTGGCAGGGCGTCTGGTCAATCGTTGCACTCCTCAGGCTCAACCAGTTCATCGGACGTTAAGTCACAGCTGCAAAAGAAAGTCTGATTCTTCTAAGTCATCGAAAGGCCAAGGGCAAGTCAGCGATATTCTGAAACCGTTGGACGTTGGCCTTCACGAAGGAGGAAACTTGACCGGTGTGGAGCTTGTCGGGGAAATCAAGAAAAGTGAGTCTGGAACATCCAGTGTCTCGCAGTTTTTAGGTGATTTGAGGTGGGTTGCGCGATTTGGGATCAAATGAGCCAAACCAGTGCGAGCCAAATCAAAGCACCTGCAGGCAGCATCTTCCAAAAGTATGCGTATAGCAGTTTCATGGTCAAGATGAGGATTGATTTGGGATCTTTTGGGCTCTTTTGGTTTATTTTGGGTTGGGGATAATGTGTGAGGAAGGAATTTGTCAAATTTGAATTTTTG
>JAAUXT010137052.1_pt1 | contig 28073 bp, 28 predicted proteins | sample 7278171 | NCBI WGS metagenome assembly JAAUXT01 (sample SAMN14350112, study PRJNA611818) | marine sediment metagenome | isolation source: surface marine sediment (1.8m) | place: French Polynesia: Moorea | collected 2018-08
GAAAACATTGTTTGGGCGCATGATGACAGGTGTGTTTCTTTGGTTGTGTTGCATGATAGTTGAAGAGTACAAGTTGGGGTGTTGGATGGTTGAGTGCGTTTGACTCAAGTGCATTCCATGTAGTGTGTGATGACCTCCAAAGATGGCTCTAATGGGCTGAAAATGGATTTTGATGGACTGATGGGTAGTGAAAATTTGGAAAAAAGTTTTGACGGATCACAAATTCCTTTTCATGGTAGTTTGGCAAAGTATTTGCAACTTCTTTGGTGGTGTTCATTTGCAGATCAATCATGTTTAAAAATTTTCAAAATGCAAAAAAGTGCATTTTCATCTTTTTTGTTTCTCAACCGATTTCAACTTTGATCACAGATTCTTGGAGGGTGTCACTGGGGGAATCTTTGTGATGTGGTTTTGGTGGATATTTGATATTTTTTTTCTTCATATTTGTGTTATCTTGGACATTTGTTCCTGCCTATCAGCATGCTATTATGCAAATGAGGCTGCAGCAGGATAGTTTGAATCACTGGCGATGCCATCTTGGCATATTTTTTTCAGAGATTGAGATCTGTTGTTGGAATTTTAAGAAACCATTCGTGAGAGAAAATGTATTTCCAAGAAACTGAACATGTTTTTTAAATTTCAGAAAGAGTGAAACTGATTTTCAGCAGGGATTTTAGCAACAAATACACACACACAAATGCAAACCAGTGGTAATCTTCACCAATAATTGCATCAAAATGTTATTTCTCAGTTTGCTGATCAATGTGGTTTTGGACCTCCATTCTTTCCCCAAATTGTACTGAATGAACCAAACAGCATGGCAAACAAGTGAACAGAAAAAAAAAGCCAAGTGGGAAACGTTTGCCCTGAAGTGAAACTTGTGAAACTTACGTAGCATTCACACGCAACTTTTTCAAAACGCTACTTTTAGCATAGCAGACATAAACCTCAGAATCTCACACTGGCTTCGCTTCACGCGTCTATGATTTCAACGGTCAATGGCTTGTCGTAGGGTCTGTTGCCATTGAATTTGAACGCAAGTGAATCTACAGCTGTCAATGTGTCTAAAATCATTCTTCTTGTTATTTCCAGCGAAAACACAGACTGTGGAAACTCACCAAGGGCTGAGCCAAAAAGGTATGAAGAAAACACCCATTTCATGTGAAAACCCATCCAATTTAAAAACCATCAGTATTTCCCCAGACCAAGTCTTGTTCATTTCTGAGATGAAAATATCTTTTAATTTTTCTGCTATTTTCAGCTTGGAGCTAAAAAAAATTCTGCAATTTCCCTTTCTCATTCTTCAGGCATTGTTTGGGACCTAAAATACAACAAACAGACCACAGGACCCCAAATTTCTTGCGTCAAAAAGATGCTTCACCACGATGGGGATTTGTAGGGGATTTGTTCAGGTCGCTCTGTGGAGGGTTGAACATGCCTCCCATTCAAATCACCTGAAAATCACATTGTTGATTTGCTGCGATGGTTTCTTTTCTGGCGGGAAGAAATTTGCGCTGGTCAGGACCTTCGCCCGAATGTTCCGATATTTTTCAATTTTCCAGATACAATTATAAATCATAATAAAATGATCATCTTTCCATTTTTTGTGAATAATCATAACCTGAAACTTTACAAAGGTCCCAGTATCTCAATTCCGCACAGACTGTGTGATTTTGGTGTTTATCCGTGTGTCCTTCCGCCTGAGAAAAATCCTGTCACTCTGAAACAGAACGAAAACTTACACCACAAAGCTACAGCCTATGAGCAAAAACTTGAAAGCGAGTGAAGGTACAAAATTTTGCCTTTCCTGCTACAATCTGACTAAAATTGAAGCGTGCGAATTGTGACTAGGCTGCCGATCCCACGAACACACTTGTGTGTCGTCATCAGAATTAGGAATTTTGTCTTGTCAAGTCGTTTTCAGTGCAGAAACTGTCACTACACAACTGTCACATCAGAAATCTTTTGCAGATGGAATCCGTGGTGTCCTTGACTGGTGACTGCAAGCTGCGGGGCGATGTTTCAAAGGCGCGACCCGTGTCGACTCCGGTGCACGTTTTCAGAGGTGTCCCTTTCGCCCGGCCGCCCGTTGGGGAAAGACGCTTCATGCCGCCAGAACCAGTCGACCTGTGGACAGGGACGAGGAAGGCTCTGGAGTACGGTAACGACAAGTAACGACAAGTAGCAGGGGAACTCTGAACGATCCCAGTCACTGTGATCACAATTGCATTCTCCTAACCAAAATGTGGCTCATTATTGCAGGTCCGATTTGCCCTCAAAACCTGAAAGCTGCAGCGAAAACGTACTTTCCTTATCCGGTCCCTGAGAACATGTCTGATGACTGTCTCTACCTCAACGTGTGGTCACCAAACCTCGAACCAATCGCCAAGCTCCCGGTCATGGTGTGGATCCACGGGGGAAGCCATCAAACTGGTCTGCATTCTTCACCTGGATGATCAACTTTCTGAGTATCCAAGATGAAAAGGCGCAGAACTTTGACGTTTGAAAGAAATCTTGTGTTTTTAGGGTTCAGTAATTACTACGATGGAACAGCGATGGCAGCCAGAGAGTATGTCGTGTTTGTGTCCATCAACTACAGAGTCGGAGCCTTCGGTGAGCTGTGCCGTTGTTCGTCTTGCTTTCAGCTCAAATGCAATGTGGACGAACAAGTTTGAAAGATTGACTGGGGTGTTCACTTTTGTTGCAGGTTTTCTCTGCACTGGAGACCACGTGGCGAAGGGAAATGTTGGTTTGCTGGATCAGATCGAGGCGTTGAGGTGGGTTCAGAGGTACATCGACCGGTTTGGCGGTGATCCAGACAACGTGACCGTGTTCGGTGAAAGTGCAGGTTGGTTTCACAAATCCGGTTCGTCTGCTTTTGAAACACTGGTACAAATCGATCAATGAGCAACAGAAATGATGTACTGATTTCCCTTGCAGGCTCGATAAGCATATCACATTTGATCGTGTCTGCGCTGTCGATGGGTGTTTTTCGCAGTTCTACGGAATCGAAAAGTTTGTTCCGGAGAGCAATTTGTCAGAGTGGAGTCAGTCTGCATCCTGGGAGTTGCATCTCTCCGCAGCAGGCGAGAAAGTTCCTGCTGAAAAGACTTCCTGATATGGGTAAGAAAACTTGAAATTTTGCTCTGTTCCTGCTGAAAAGACTTACAGAAAAGGGTAAGAACACCTGAAATAGCTCCAAAGTTTCAATTGGAAAGTCGCCAGGTGTCAGTGAAACTCGTTTTGAACCATCTGACGTCAGTGAGAAAGTCCACGTTTTTGAGGGCCAATTCTGTCAGTTCGTGGATCGTTCCAGGCTGCCATACAACTCAGTCTGGAGAAATAGTGAAGTTTCTCCAGACTTTGCCGATCGAGGACATTGTCAAGCATCTCCAGCTCTGTTCGTTCATTGTGCACGATCCGTCGCAGTTTCCAGATCCTCACCGTGTGTACAGATACAAGGAATTCAACCCTGTGGAACTGATGGTTCGTTTCAACGTGCTGTGCACTTTGTCGTGTTGGTCCCAGTTGTGACCTGCCGACTCAACAGAGCCGCAGAAATACGATGGTGTGCTGCCTGCATTTCAGATCGGGTTCAATTCGGACGAAGGAGCGCAGTTCATTGCAGACTTTGCAAAAGGACACGCAGTCAAATCCAGACAAGAAGCGTTGGATATCGTCGACAGGATTGTGAAAGTGTACGTTCTTTGGTGCTAACTCTCAAAACTAGTTCCGTTCTACCAAGGTTTATTTTCTTTCCTCGAACTTCCAGAATAGTTGTTGACAAGCAGTCTTTACCACTTTATAGTATGTTTTACCGCGGCCACAAAGCTGGAAACGACATCGTCAAGGCTTTGGTTCACGAATACCTGGGAAGTGCCGCGGACGACATAACACTGCTGACACAGGGACTGGTCGAGATGTACGGAGACATTCTCTTTGTCGCTCCAACTACCCAAAAAGTGCTCATGCATTCAGGTTCGACGCACTTCAGCATTTGTCGCGTTCAGCGTTCGTGAACGTGCACTCCATGCCAGAATCGGTTCGTGAACGTTCTGTCGTATTTTGATGACAGCACTTGCAGATTGCTTCAACGCTTTTATTTCAGATAAAGCAGCGAGCTACTTGTACCTGTATGAGTACAGAATGTCCCTGTCGACCTACCCTGAGTGGGTGACTGCTGACCACGGACAAGAGATTCCACTCATGATCGGTGAGCAAGTGGATTCCGCATTCTCTGGTGGTTCGTTCCAGTTGCTTGTGAATATTTTGTGTCTGTATTTTAGCACAGAAGATGTTTTTTTTTCAGGTGAGCCGTTTCTGGATCGTTTCCCTGACGTGTGGACGAGCGAGGACAAAGACATGAGCGCCGTCATCATGTCGCTGTGGGCCAGCTTCGCCAGAACCGGGTGTGTGACAAAGCAAAAGGACACATGACAGCTGAAACTGTACAATACAAACTGAAAATTTTCAATGATTGTCTGAAAAAATCGTACTACCATCGCAGAAGAAAATAAATAGGTGTGAAAGTGCGGTTTATGAGTGAACCGATTTGTTTGAAATGTTCAAATCTCTGATAGAGGTCTACATGACGTGCGCGCTCATTCGCGTTTGGCAACGGTCACTTTGAGGTTTTTCGTTGGACTGAACATTTTACTTTCAGGATTCCGAGCTGCTCCGGTCTACCCTCTTGGCCTTCGTTCAACGAAACGGACCGGGAGTACATGCACATAACGTCGAGGGCCTCGAGCCGAGTGCGCTCACACTTCAAACCGCGCAGGCTTCAGTTCTGGACTGAAACAATTCCAAAAATACTGAACACTTGGTCGCCAACTCGTGTTTCCAAATATTGAGGATTCAGAGTCGCGGCCGACATCAGAGGTGCTACGTTCTGTGATACGTTCGAAGTAGAGTGTTTTTTGCGGTTTTCCGTACAATCATTCCTTTTGATGAGCTTTCTTGGTGATGGAAATTTTGGGAGCGGATGCAGATTTTTGATTGTGTGATTGACTCTGTTTCTCAAAGTCGACTTTCGGCCCAAAGAAGAACCAAGATTTGGAAAATTCCACGGAAAATGTATCAAAGCTGACTTGTTTCAATTTCTTGTGTGCGTTGTGAAGTTGTGATGCCATCTGGAGGTGAAAAAAACACGCAAAAACTTGTGAGTTTGCTTGTTCACAAAAACAGGAACAGGGTGGCCAAATTTATGCGAGAACAAGTGACGCGATAGAAAAAGATACGAGACACGATAGACTGATGCATGCTCAACACACCTGTTTGGCACAGTCCCATCCCAAGACATGGTTTTGTTGTTCCGAGAATCAGGTCGGGAATTCTCTGCTTTGGACCTGCAGTTGCACTCTGCCCTTCACAATTCTGTTGTGTTGGTTTGATTGAATGCAAGGTCAAAAAGCAAACAGGAAAGGACAGAGGCCCTGAGGGTTCACCAGAAAGGGAAAGTGTGACTCGAAGATTCTGATATTTCTCGTCTGATGCGGAAGCAGTTTCTGCGGTCTGCCTCACCACATCATTGTTGCGCGTACGTGTGCACAAGTTTGCGCAAACGTCTGACGACAAAAACATAAGCCAGCAAAACGCACGTATCTGGTAAGAAACACGTTCGCAATAAAGAATGTGGAAAAAGTTCATTTCAACGGATTTTTTCAGTCGTGAGGTCCGATGTCCGTATTTTTCACTCGCAGGAGAGGCTCGTTCGCGAAGCAACTGCTATTCATTCACACTCACCGAAGGCGCAGTTTGTTGTCTGGCGCTTTTTCGCTTGAGAATTTTGACACCCACCACCCGACATTAAAAAATGTGATGTCAGGTGACATCTGTACGGGTGTCCTTCCACATATCCAGAAACTGCAGCTGTGCTCCAATTGGGATGAGCAGTCGGGACCTGTGCCACTTGCTTGAACTTCGAAAATGTGCTGGGAGGAGACCAAATGTAGGTGTCGGTCAAACCGCTGTGGGTGGAGTGAACAACTGAAGTCAAATCTTTGAACAGTTTTTGATGAAAACAATTATGCCCACTGACACTCATACGTGGTGGGAGGACACCGATGAAGTTGGACTTCGGAGCGGTGCAAAAATTTACGTTCTTGTTTGGTGATGGTTTGAGAGTACAAATTTTACCTAATGATTGCGTGCACTGATTGCAGTGCAAATTGTTTGAAAGTTGGTGCAGATTTTCTTTCCCAGGCCTGTGAGTCATCTCGCTGTGTTTTCGTTTTGTTGTGTTGTAATGTTGGAAACTAAAAGCTTCCGTTCGTTGCCAGCCAGAGTCCGCCTGCAGAACGAGTGTTACACGGGATCCCTGGGTCCTGCGATCCCCGAAGAAGTATACGACTTTCCTCACCCTATTGACGTGTTGTGCACCTATGTGATGCGGTTGCTTTTCAAATTTTGATTTGTCTTCTGAATTCTCAAGAGTGTGGAAAAGGAAAACCGCTTTCGAACAGTTTTCGTCGCTGGAACAGCACCTGTTTCAGATGCGTCTGGAACCTGGTATGACTTGCACAAATCGAACACCTGAGAATCCACCCCAGATCATCACTGGCAGAAAAACAGAACGTGATGTGGTGAGTACAGCGAGGCCCTTTGCTGACACCCTTGTCATGTTCCATTGGCAACTAATACATCGGAGCGCCCAGTGTAACAATAGTGTAATCAGATTATTGTCCATCCACTCAGCTCCAGACATCTGAACTCCAATAATGTGAACCATTAAGCAGCGGCACTGCAACCAATCTCTCCAAGTTAGTCCTGAGCTTTTGTGATTTGTAACCAGACAGAGGTTGTGTGTGATTTGTGTTTTCTTCTCAGATGGCTGAAGAAGAGTTTCTATTTTCCAATGGCATCTGCTGGACTTGTGTTCACGTACACTGGGTGTACTTGTGCCAATTTGTCGGCCCCCAAAGGTGGTTAACTTGTCTGGAGTCTCTGTCCAGTCCAAGCTGGTATGTGTTGCTTGCCCACAAAAAACTCAATGTCTCATAGAGGGCTGAATCCGGGATCTTTTGGTCTGAACGAAGCTTTTTTCTTTTGAAATTTTCGTATTTTTCTCATCACAGGTCGCAAAAAGTTCATGTTGAAGTATGCCCCTTCCCCAGCAAAGTAAGTCTGGCAGAAAGTGTTGTGGTGTATGTGCTTTTGCAAGAACGCTCTCCCAGTTGTTTGTGCACTTGAACGCTCCCGCACAATTGCAGAGCTTTGCATTGTCCTTTGCCAAGCAGCGCAGTGGTGAGCGGGCGGGTGGGCAGGATGGGTCCCACGGGAACAGAGATTGAATGTCACTCAGGGACACTTTGTCCTCGGACCACCAGACAACTTTCATGTACGTTTCAATGAGTGGTCATCTTCCTTGTTAAGCTTCAAATTACAACTGCCAAAACATTTGCCAGTTTAATTGACATATTGCAATGCAAATTGCCCCAAACAAAGGGCCATTTTACATAGTTGTTGGTCCATTCTGCCAGAAGTGGCTTCAAGTGTTCAGGAGCAAAGCGGAGTTGTCACCAAAAAGTTGCTGGGAAAAAATAGCATTCGACACAAACGCTTTTTGAATCGGCTAAGTCACGAAGAACTAGCTTTCGACACTATAGTGTTGTCTGGATTGCATTGCTGTCTGTCTCCTTTTAAAATTACAGACATGGAACAACTTGAACTGCTTTGCATCTGGCAAAGATTTCGAATTATTTCCTGGCCAATGCTTTGGAATCGGAGATTCTGTGCTCACAAAACGAGAGACCATGACAACCAAACTTTCGTGCAAAAAACACACAGGGTGTGACACGGACAGTTTTTCGTCCGTTTTGATAAAAGCCAATCAGATGCATTAGTGAGATTGGGATCGACCCGCGAGACAAACAGACCGTCTTCTCTTCCCATCCATCATACTCAACTGGACACGTTCCACATAAATTGCGGTGTTCGGCGCAGTGAAGGAAGCCAAAGGCTTCATCGAACAGTGAACTTTGCACCAGGGGACATGCACAAGTCACATTCGGAAACAACATGGAGTCAAGGCAAAGAGTCTCTGAGGTTAATTTCTCCACGGTCTTTGGTTTTGGTCGGACTTTTTTGCCTGGCTCTGCCCTGCCCCTGAACCACGCTGCGATATCAGCAATTGACCAATCAAATAATGGAATTTCCCTTTCCAATGATCTCTGTTTCTTTCTCGCACGTACCGGTATACGAGACATCGGAGGCTTCGTGCATGCATGACCCGCCGTGAAAGAAAACACGATCGTCTCTGAATCAAGACGTGAGGCGAACTGACGAAGCCGTTTTGTAGTTTCACGTTCACAAGACTGACACACAGAGAGGATTTGCGCTCTGTAAGCAGATTGTACAAGGTCACCAGGAACAAAAGCAAAAGTCTTTGGCACACGTTGACAGTCAGTGACTTCTGATGGTGACATTTTGTACGAAGTCTGTGCAGGTGCATGAGGTCGGCTGTCACACAAGAAGTTCCTTGTGAGACAGTGCGCACATCAGTTCACGGATTCAAAGCACAACACCTGGAAATTATTTCACGCGCAGTCCGTTTTCTTTTCATTACAGAAAGGAAAACCTAACCAGCGTTGATTTATTCGATTTTCGAACTCTGCTCAGCGATCCAGAGACTTGTTTGTCTGTGTTCACCCAACATGCAAATTGACCATTTCAGGCATGAGTCAGGGCACTTTGTTTTCTTGAGTGAGTGCACAAAACTTCTCATTTAGATCATTAACTGTCACAGTTTGGTTGCACACGAAGCTGGTCGAGCAGATCTAATGCACCATCATTAAAGGAGTTTGCGTTTTGAATCACCTCACTCCCTCCTGTGATTGAGATTTTACGGGTACCTGCAGATGGCAAGGTTTGAGCTCCGTTTGATCTGGGTTTTCTTCAAAGGAATAGATTCTGTTTCTGACGTTTTGCTGTCAATCACACCCGGCTTTTCGCTTTTTGTAGATTTGGTCGTGTTCAGTTGCTCATGTTTTTCGCTCTCGTTGCCATGGCACAGTGGTAGAGCACGAAATCGAAAGACATTTCCACGGCGCTGACAGATGTTCCAAAAGGAGCCAATCTTTTAGTCACTCCAAAGCATTGCTTTCTGACATGTACGCATTGCCGTTTGCTGCAAATCCATCAAATATGATAAGTTGCTGCTGAGACCAGGGACAAAGTCTGTTGGTTCCGCAGGACATGGAAATTGCATTGCTGTTGTGTTCAGCGTGTACCAAGGAAGTCTCTGCAGTCGAATTGTGGTGAAAAGGTGTGACAAAAGAAATCTGAAGTGAAAACACAGCATGATAGAATTCATTTTTCAATCAAAAACTTTCAGGATCTTGTTTTGAAGTGACAATGACAAGAGTAGCCTCGGAGTGAACACAGAACTCATGTGTTGGAGCAAAACTGAATTGCTTCGATGAACAACGAAGAACACAACCATTTACACGGGTGTCTTCTCTTATTCCCACCAGTCTGGCCTTGCCTTGGTCTCATTGAGATTTTGAGGCTGTTTAGGAATAATGGAAAGATCAGTTCAATATCAGCGCGTCTCACGGGCAATGAGTAAATTGTTCATCCCTGTGACACGAGCGTACCTGCGTGGACAAGAATTTTCAGAACATCAACTTGATGATTTTTACACGTGATGTGAAGTGTCCACAATTCTTTAATTCCCCACTTGTGAGTGAAGATGCCTGCTCATCTAATCCTGCATTTCCTCTTTTCTAATGGCCACAATTGACTTCACACATAAATGCACATCTGATGGAAAGCAGATTTTGTTTCAATGCGGTGAAATTTCAAACCGAAGAGTAATCTCCTGGGTTTTGTCATTTGCTTCCCACAATTTCCGATGTTTTGTTTGAAGACGAAAAGCCACGATCCTCCTCACGCTGTCTACATGAAGGCTTTGAACACCATCGCGTTTGCCGAGTGAGGCTTCTTTGCATCCAGGGGTTTGTTGTCAGAGGACGTTGAAGACACGAGATCAGACAAAGAAATATAAGACTTGCAGCCATCCAGACACAACAATCTGTTGTCTCGAACAAAGCTGGTGCAGAAAAGGAAACAGATCAACCAAGCAGACTGCCAAAACTGCCGTGTTGCAGAACGCTTCAAGTCCGCGAACATCAGCAGAACCCACAAACCAGGTTCTTCATACACTGTTTTTGTCTTGAGAAGATGACGACGAGGTAAAATTTGGGTGACGAGCAAGCCTGCAAAAGGGAAACACATGTCACGCAAAAGGTAAATAATTGCCACAATTCCCTTCCCCAACACAGGTCTTTGTCTTTTAATCTGTGCTCATTCCAGGCATTTTTGCTGGAGTGGACTGTCGCATGTCTGATTCGTCCATCCAAGTCGACTCTGATCCGTCTTAATTACTCGTTCCTTCTCACGCAAAATTGGATTTCTGAAAACAAGCTCTCACCAGACAGTGACTTCAGTGTTGTGGACTCGTCCACGCAACCAGGGTTTTGGTTGGTGTGGTCAAGGTGGACACAGTACATGTCGACCGCACCACTCGTACGTCTCATTTTGTTCCGAGGACAATATCCTCCTCTCCATAACCAGAAGCCTCAATCTTGATGGTTGAATTGTCTTGTTTGTCTTGACACAAGAAGTTAAAACCTTGACAAGGCCAGAATTGGCTTGAGACATGTCGGTATTGATCGGGTTTGAAAAAACTAGAGATTTCTTGAAAGGGATGGACTTGTCTCCACCGTGTATCGTATCAGGGTTGGATTGTATTCACTCATTTGGACACGTCTTGACAATGTCAATTTTGCCACAATTGTCTTCTGGTGAGGTTGGTCCTGGCAAAACAAAGATTGCTTGAAATGAATGGTTGGGAATGTCTCGACTTCTGTCTGGTACAGCAGCTTGGCACATCTTTTGGTTTCACAATTCTTATTCACAACAATCATTTTCAAAGTTTACTGATTGAACACGACAACCACACTTCAGATCAATCAACCACCTCCAAATTTACAGGTCCCTGTCATCTTAGAACTGCAAAACAAGGCAGCTCTCACTCAGAACCAGGTCAATCCAGGCACACAGGACAGGTGAGATGATCAAACTACTGCATCTCTGGCATCAAGGTTGTGGTCACGTGTACCTCTGCCTCTTGAATCTGGATTGACTTCACCCTCATCGAAGTGCATGTGTTTCATTCCTCAAACATTTGTGTCATTGCCGGAGAAAACAACATGGCAACTGGAAAAATGGTATGAAGGTTTGAAAGACAGTCAAAACATACCCCAATTGTTAGAAGCGTGCCAGGTGCCCCACTGGTGGGGACACAGAGCGAGAGACACACAAACTTGCACAGTCAGCGAGAGCAGACATGTCCCGACCTCCAAGAAGAACAAGTCCAATTTTGGAACTGGGCGGAACACCCCCACCCCCAAAAGCCTCACTGAGTGAAATTACCATTTGGGAAGTCTCCACTCAAAATAAGTCCTGCAGGCAAGGTGTGTGCTGTTTTCACAGCAGGAAAAGTTATGAGTGTGGACTCCTTGGTATTTTGCTAATACTCTCCAAAGAATACCAGCTATCATCAAGAGGATAAGGCAGAGGGTGTACATATGTGTGCCGCACCCTGTGTCACCCCAGGACATGTCATTTGGTGGGCGGTTTGTGATGAGAGGCCTCAACCCCAGATTTGCAAACCTCAACACAGAAGAAATGAATACTGTTGCACAATTGCGGCCCCATCAATGTGCCCTTGTTGTTGTTGTTGTTGTTGTTGTTGTTGTTGTTGTTGTTGTTGTTGTTGTGTGTGCGCTCGTGTGTGTGCGTGCACATGTGGGGGAAAACGAATTCCTATGCACAAGCAAAGAATGTTGGGATGTTGGACAAAGAGCCACTCACTCAACATCGAAAGGACAAACGCACAAAACACACACGCAATTGTTACCTTTCGAGACAACAGGTTGATGTCGACATTGCAGTTGACAGCTTCACCGGAAATTGAGCTTCTGGATTTGGTTAAATGTCTGTGGCCAAATGAGCTCGTTAGAGCAATTGCAACTTGCTAAATCTGTGATTCACTCATTCCATGTGCCTGGAGAGGGTGGCCATTGACCGTTTCGCGGCTCGGAATACTGAGGGACAAAACTTGACAAAAAGGTACGAAACTCACTGTCCTCAGTGTTATTCCGAGCCAAAAGATGTTCAGTGTTATTCTGAGCAAAGTATGAGTTTCGTGAGTTTCGTCTCCGCGTTCCTCAGTTTTGTTCCGAGCCGCGAAACGGTCAGTTTGGTTTCCAACAAATTATTGACACAAAATCCTGGTTGGTCAACAAACATCACGCGATAAATGTAAAGTGGCGCAGTTTCCGTCAAATTTCAGTGTACAGTACACAGTTTTCAGGATGTTGGGACTGAACCTTTTGTATCGCAGCTCAGAATTCAGAACAACAAAGCGCAGCACACCTTTTGTTTACTGACTGCACGTTCCTGTTCGTTTGGCTCTGTCGGTGTCCAAGTCGGAAATTCATTTCCTGTGCAGTTGTCAAACACACCACTGCAAATCACATTCAACTGATTGAAGTTCCGGTACCTGTTGCAAATCAGTTGCGGAGCCTGCAGTATTCGGAGTCTGTATTGAAGACACTCACACTGATTTCCAACACTCGAAGCATCAAGTTCATTGGCCACGTTGAGGACAAGATTCTTGGTTCTCTTCAAGAAAATTTTATGGTGCCCTCAAGACCCATTCTGCTGGTTTACAGTTTGTAAGCAAGCATTTGTTGTGGCTGGAACTGGAGGCGAGTTTGGCAGATGAAAGTGACAGTCTGCAGTTGCTGTGGCATTTGGGTGTCTTTCAAAGTCTGGCCTCATTTGTTGACCACGACATTCAGGGTTTGCAGACCACTCGTCTTCTTTGTTTTACGTGTTGTCGCTTCAGATTTATCTTTGGCAGTCAAATGGAAGTCAATTTTGTCATCCTCTTGTTTGCTCTAAAGTACGCACGAGAACAAAAAGAACGATATTCTTCCCATTTCTTAAAACTGGTCACCTTTTTGAGTGCTCCATGTCTGAAGATTGTTCAAAGCAAGCAACATTTCCTCAAAACGACAGTGTCCCTCCAGGTTCAGGTGTTCTCAAAGTGGAAAGTGTCAGAAGCTCTTGGCATTTCCAAGTGAGTAACCAACAGGCCTGTCAAATATTTATGCTCGTGTGCCTCATTTTCAGTTCAGACACTCCGCAAGTCCTGAAATGAAGTTTTGCGAACTGTCGCAGGTTTCGCTGCAGCACCTGCAGCCGCGTTTCATTTTGACCTCGGTCAACAATTCAGCGGGGGCAGCAAGTCCTGCACAAATAAGAGGGAGATGAAGCTGGAGAAATTTCTGCTCTCGTTGCTTTTTAACCAACTCGCTGGCTGGTCAGAATTGGGACCCGGTTGGTTCATCTTGTGACATGTGCGCTTCTCCGAGGGGACTTGCAACAGAGGTGCACTGACACACTTGGAGCAGCTCCACAAGCAAATTCAGGAAAATTTTCTTTTTGTCTTTCTCTTTATCATTGTGACAGAATAGCCTTGAGTTCATGCAAAATCAAATCTGGAAATTACGCATCAGGGCAGCACTTGCCGCGTGGAACCCACTTATCCAAGACGTTAGGCTCCAATTAAAAAGCGCGTGGGCGTTTCCGTGATTGGTGCCAAATTGCCAAATTGCGTTTTGGTTGGTTTTGATGGGCGTCGTGGAACGTGCACAGGCGAGATGGCGGACACCTGCGTGAGTCAACGACACGCTCCAGCTTTTGACAAACTTGAAATGCAAGTTTCTGATAAAACCAGAAACGAGAAACTGAGGTGTTTTTTTTTCAACAAATGAATTCATTTCATCCAACGGCAAACCAGCACCAACTTTGCAGAAATTTTTGTTTGTTTGAAATTCAATCATTCCAGAAAAACCACCAACTTTTTCTGGAGAGAGAAATTGATGCAACGCCATAGCCAAGTCCTTTGAAATATTTGTTTTGGCAGAAGTGGCCCGCTTGAATGCCTCCATGCATGGCTGTTGCTTTTGTTCATGAACCTGCGCAAAAAGGTTGATACTGCAGAGACAGCAAGCTGCCGAAAACAGCACCGGACCGTGAACAGCACACCATGCGTATCTTTCTGCTTCAGGGGGACGTATTACATTATTCCATGAAACAGATAAGATTCAAGATCTGTGTAAAATTAGAATTCGGATAAGCGTGCAATGGCTGCTTCAATTGCGTGTGTCCCGGGCCGATTGTCACCTGAGCAGTTCAACACGGAGAACTTTTTGCTGTTTGAACCCAAAAGGGGTAGAAAATGCGTGGGGGCTGCGTGCGCCCAGGATGCAGATGACAAATGTCTTTCTTTTCCTAACTGGAGCGCAATTTGAAGCAGATGCATACGCATTTCGCATGACTGTCACCACTGCACGACAGAAAAGGCCAAAGCGCCTGACCCTGCCACCCAACTTCTCTTGACTTCGCAGCGGCTCTGCTTCCGTGACTTCCCTTTCGTGTAATAACCCAATAAATTGGCGTTCTCAGTTGCGTTGTGAATTATCAACCCAATGCACAAGTCCAGATATGCAGCTTCCCTGGACAAGTCAAAAGCGACGTCCGTGCGAAGACGGCATTTCGATGGATTAGATACGATTCAGGATCGGGCCTGATCAAACAGGTCGGTAAAGGTCAAGTCATGCAATTGAGCCGTTACCTGACTCACAAAAGGTCGTTTATCAGTGGTACGCACCTGCAAATGAAAAGGAAAGTGTTGTGACTTCATGAATAGTTGCTCCAGAATGTCTCCATTCATTGTCTTGAAAAAGGGTGTACAGAACTTTATGAAATCAAATCAAGCCCGGAGCCGCAAACTGTGTTTGTGTTTTTTGTTATTCCCGAGGCTTTCAGTCGAATTCAAAAACGACAGCAATTAATTTTAAAGGAAAACCTGAATTAGTGTCGTGGATCTGCGGGGGCGACGATCACAGAAGCAGACCTCAAAGCTGATGCGCGGCCGATACCTTTGGGTCGACTGCTCATTGCGATCTGAAAGTTTGTTCTCAAACTTAAAGGTGTACTCGTGAGCGACGAGTTCATCTCGTCAAGAAACGCAATCTACATTATTTCTATTGGAGTGGTCCTGTGTGGGGATGGCGTTACGTGCGTCTGACTGCAGACGCTGATCAAGGCGTGTGTCCCCTGACCCGAGGTCGAGTGTCGCACGGCGATAATTGCGGACTCTCCGTGCACAGTGACAATGCTCGTGATTCCGTGATGCCAGTTCGGTAATTACAAGTGGATTTTGACATTTCACCTAATTGGAAGGTTGGTCAATTCATTCGGAGAGAGGAGGGAAATTTTCATATTCCATGTGGTTTGTGCGGCACAGTCTGCGAACCCTTGTCCCCCCTGGCGAAAAGACAACCCAACCTTGCCGCAGAGATGGCGTCGTCTGCTTTGCAGGCATCGTTCAAAACGTGAACAATTGCGAACTTGTTGTGCTTCTGAGAGCTTGGTGACAACGTCACCACAAGAAAAAAATTCTCTTCATGCGGACGAGTTGGATCTTCTGCTGGCACGGTACATCTTCAGGAAAAAGGGACATTTCCCACGGCAGAGCAGGAAGAAATAAAGATGCAACCAGGGCAGCGCAAACATTACTCATCGCCAGCCATCATAATCCGCTGTAAGCCGCGGTCCATGTGACGACATTAATTAGCGCAGGTTGGCCATCACACGGGATTCTGTTTGCACTGGAAATAACAAAGCTTTTTTCTCCAACCGGATCACAGGTCCCTCCATTGTACACGGAATGAGCCGCTCCGGGGCAAGACGCGCAGAATGGGATTGTGAACGCTTTCAACTCGGGAAAAAGAAGATCAAGAGACTGGCTTAGCGGCAAGTGGTGCTCAAACTTCGCAATAACGTGATCTCAAAAACCAGATTCACCAAACAGAAAAACACTGTCTTTCGGGAACCACCAGTCTCCGACGTTGAACAAAACATCTGCCAAGAGAATGAAGAAAATAAGATCAGGAACAACAGACCAGGATGGTAGCGTGACCAAACCCTCTTCGAAAACACTTCTTTTTTGCTGAGCGCAAAAGAAACAAAGAAATACTTGAAGACTCATCTGGTACTAATTGCCTGAAAATGGAAATTTGCGGGTGCGCTTGAATCTCTGAACACAAACAGTGCAGATCTCATCGGAGACCGATCCTTCACGGTGCTCGTGACAGCTTTGAGAGTTCAGTCTTCCACCTGGATCAAATGTTGGTTTTGCATCTGACAAGCTCTATTTTTGGTTTCCGTCAAAAGTTTGCTTGCTTCTGTTCTTCAGTGCATAATCACCGAATGGAAAGTTCTCAAGAAAAATATCTCTTTGGGCGACGGCACAAAATACTAAACTTGTCAACCAAACCAAATGACCAGCTCCTTTTGTCGTTGACAAGCACACACAATGCTCATCGTGTTGTCCACAAGGAGCCCACACCGAAAAGGTCAGTGAAAATGTCAAGAGCAGTTTTCCACGTCCGTTGTGGAGTCGATGGATGGCAGGAGGATGGTTCTCAGCGATGATTTAGCAGAGCCACACGCTGACAACATATTTCCCTAAGTGTCCTCACATATGTCATCTGTTTCTACGCGGTTTGAAAGATTCTGAGCTGCAGCCACTTTCTCTGCAGAATGATGCAGAACGTCTGCGTTTTTTGTCCCAGCGATTTTGGGTCTTTCTTTCTATAAATCTGCTCGATTTGTCATTTGAACCAACCTGTGATTAGTTTCAAACTCAGTGTTCCAGTTCCCGGCTTTCTCGACACAACAAAAGAGAAGAAGTTAGAAACAGTGCTTTCGTGAAACGCAGCCTCCTGGAGTTGAATGATGTTGTTCTCTGGTCAGCAGGTGACATGGACTAATGAGTTTAATCTTGTTTCAAAGACGTGTTGAGACAAGTTCTCCATTTGGGCCAGCAGGCTGCGTGATTGAGCCACATCCAAGCTGTGCCAATTTAATTTTAAAGACTTTCATCAACTCACAGGGCAGCTCCTTTGTGCAATGCCGTCCTGATTCTGTGTGGCCCGAGCCATGCATGCTGTGACAGTTGCAGCTCTGTTTTTTGACGAGTAAATTATTGTTGCTGTCAGTGAAATCGTCAAAAATATGCTTAAGATACAAAAAACTCAAGGATCGGCAACGAAGTGTTTTCGCCTGCGGACGCAATTGTTCAAACACATTGGTGTGCAAAACTCACATGCAGGAGTTGATAAATCCAGGGTCCAACAAAGTAACACAAAGTTTTCTTTCCATGGTGCAAAGGCCAACAAATTTCACAAAGTGTGGAACCTGATACAACAAAAACTGAGAGATAATCATGAATATTTATGAATTATTGATTCATATTACTGACAATTATCCCTACTGATTGGCATAATTCAGAAATTATGGCTTTTACTTGACTTGTTTTTGCACATTTCAAGCGGCTGCCAACGCGAATTTGACCTCAAAGTTCGTGCATGTTTTCACTTGAGAACCGACTGCACGATTCTCTCAACCACCCTTCCTGCCGCAGAAAAATGCAAGGTTGTACAAAGCGCAATCCCGTGTTTCCCGTCCCAGCTCGTTTGAGTTTGTCTGCGCGTATGGAATCAGTTTTCAGTGTGACGTCTTGTCAATGGAAAAAACAGAAGATTTTGAGTCTTGTTGATTTCGCAGTTCTACGAGTACTTGAACAAAATATCGGCCATGCAGTTTTGGCACTGGAATCAAGTGAAGTACGTAATTGGTCCTCCAAATGTGGCAAATGAAAGTGTTCAAATAAAGAGCCGAGGAGGATGCGATTGTTTGGAGTGATTTGTCAGCCACCAAGGCAGGTGGCTGGCAGTAGGAGTGATATTTGATAGCAGCAGATGATTACAATGTAACACAAGAGCCGGGTGTAGGGGAGCTGACACTGTCACAACAATAACGTGTGATTCTGGGATAAGGCCCAGGGAGGGTCCGGCCCGTGCAGCCAGGGGCTCCTGCCTCCGCAACATTGTTCTGGGCGGGTTGACAGTGAGACTCACCACATGTACGTGTCTTGTGTCAGTGCGATAAAAAGTGAAGCTTTTAATCCTTTAATGGAAGGAGCCTTCTGGTGCAGCGTTAGCAAAAAGCCCGTAATTTTACCTGGTCAACGCGTGTGTCGTATTTCGAGCACACAGACACTCGCGCCCTCCGCCAAATTTCCAACAAGCTCGTCAACGAGTCTTCCGGAGTGGAGTCTTTTTTGAAGAGCACTGGCCTTTGGACTGCACGACCTGGTCATCGCGCATCGTTTGAGCACCTCAGCAGGAATCTGCGCACAACTGGTTTGTTTTCAGTGAGCCGAATTTGTGCAACACTTTCCACACGGGGATCTTTGACGAATGCTGATGCGAGTCCGGAGCTTCACGAAGACGCTGATGGAAATCAATTGGTTTGACGTGATTAGGACCACACAACGGCTGGCTCAACTTCGTTTTGGAGAAGTTGCCACCTGAGCAGACACAAGCGGCGTGTTCACATTCAGTTTTCTGTTTTCCTTGTGCGGGACGGGGGGGGGGGTAAAAGAACTGTGTGCAAGTCTGTTCATCAAATCATCTGGCAGTTGCAAAAAGAATTTTCAATTTTCTGTTGTGCCATTGAGAAATTGAGGCAGGAGATTTTATCTCTCGATCTTGGTGAAAAATACCATCAGAAGAAGCGAAGCATACAAATCAACCCAGCATCTCTCGATTTACACAGATCTCCCAAGTGTCAAACAGATAATCTCCAGAGGTACACCTTCTTTTGTGCCATTACACATATAGGTTATGTTTATGGGGGTAATTTGATACTCTGTGAAGCATAAAGTTTGGTGACACAATACAAAGGCTCCAAACCTTATGTGGGACGGAATCGTCGAGGTTTCTTCAACCCCAACCAAATTGAAATGTTACAATTTGTCAAAAAAATACGCCAGACGCACGGATATTTTCGCTTCAGACTTTGAAAGCATCACAGCTGACTAGAATTCAACAAGCAACGTTTACTCTCAACAACTTCAACAATTGGTGAGCACACACATTCATTGTGGTTGTATCTTTTGTGCATTTCCTTAGCCGTTCCTGTAACGAGGAATGACTGCAATAGATCGTCCATTCAACCGATAGTGAGAAGCCATACGTTGTCAGTGGTAATTAAATCAGCGCGCTCGCGAAGAAAAGGCCTGTCCGGAATATTAATTAGCCTCATTGAGGAACGAAATGGCCGGACAAGGTGATCCAGGATCTTCTGAACCGGACCCATAAATCAGGGCAAAGAGTGTTTCTTCGCTCGTTACAAGAGTGTATCCACCGCAATTTCAAGGTGGACAAAGGCTCGGTGACCAGTGAAAGTTGCCAAGAGAAAAAAAGTCTTGCTTTGGCATCTGAATGTTGACTGGATAAATGAGAGATTTGATTTGTCGGTGGGCCATCGAGGATTTCATGCAAATTATCCTCAATGTGGTGATTTTTCAGGCTTTTCGTTGAGGTTCCTTGACAATTTTGTGGGTCGCAGCATTGACAGGGCTTCATCTCCAAGAGTCATATGGTGTGTGAGCCCGGTACAGTTTCTGCTGATGTAGCAGGTCAACCACGGCTGATGATCAGAAGCTGATCAGCCGCTTTTTGTGTGCTCTGACAAGCGCTTCCGATTGTAGCCTCTGATTGTGACACATCTAATGGAATTTTCACCCAACTTTAATCTCGCGTCCAAATTTCATTTGCCGGCTGCCCCTGATAATGTCCCAGCTGCAATCAGATCACTTCATGTGAAAATATGCGACTTTTCAAAAGACCAAAGAATCTTCGCGTGCATTAGGTTTTTGCATTACTCATCGCAGAGATTAGGGCCGTGTCGTCGTTTTATCCATGTTACAAGTGATGACATCAATTAGTATTGCGCTGTGCGCCTCTGCTGGTTTGGCAGGCGCGCTTTGTGGGAAGTAATTGCAGATCCCAAGATTTCATTGCAGTGCAAATGACTTGGAAAAATCGTGCAGCGAAACGCTTTTATCCACGACAGAGAAGGACATGTGATCAGTTTTTGCCCCAGAAAACATAAATTATTTCTGGAATTAATTTGGTCAATATTTGTTGACCCATTCGTGCCAACATGTCTTTTTATTGCAATCGCATTCTTGACCTTTTTGTCCCAGTTCAGTTGAAAACAGAAATCTGGCCAGGTTTGAATAGTACTGGAACATTTCTTCGTTTGAAACACAGAAGGTTTTATTGTTGCGGAAGTCATACTGGAGAGCAGGTGACGTCCATATTTCTTCATTTCCTCACCTGGTCACTTAAGGTGCTTCAGTCCGCACGACCCGTGTTCGTCCGTCGAGTCAAATCAGCGCGCAAAGGGCCAGAGCTGAGGCAGAGGAAATTGCAAAGAAATGTCCCTTAAACTTTAATGAACTGCTGTGTCAAGAGAGAATTTAACGGAAAGGGGAACAGGGGGCTCGATGCAGGTATTGCCTGACCTTGAAGAGGCACTGAAGCAAAATGGGCACTTCAGGATTTCGAGTGCTTGAAGAGTCTGAAACTCGCGGCGCGCGGGTGTCCCTGGGATCGATAACTCCCGAAGTGGACCATCTGATCAGTCCTTGATTTTGCTAGATCTGAAACAGATATGGGAGAAAAAGTGACTCAGCTCAGCTTTGAATTGATCACGTAAAACAATCCCACTTTGTTCAGGCATCCAAGTGCAAATGGCATCGATCAAAAAGCTTTCAAAAACAAATGGATCCAGCATCTTCTTTTTTTTCGTTTTTGCTGAAATACGTGATCTGAACGTCAACGTCGGCGCAGTCACTCGCCTGTCTAAAGGACAAGAAGACAAGATATTTTTGTTGCGATTTCCTGTCTCAGAGGATTCCGTAGTTTGCCAAGACAAACACTTCGGAAGCAGAGGACCTACCACTCTGACACTTCTGTTGACATAGCCTCCAATACTGCGCCGTGAGAAGCTCACATTGAAAACATTGAGTGTCACAATTAAAATTGGTCAAGTTCGCAGCTGTTTTTCTGCTCACACTTCAGTGAACAGCATTTTCAGGAGGACAGTGAAGAAGTGTGTCAGGGCGCAGGGGGGAAGAAACTTGAGTCCCTGGTCGTCCATCAATGCAGCTTCGGCCTTATGCTTCGTGGCAAAGCCGCCTTATGGCGCGGTAATTAAAGTCTCCATTTGCGTCTTCTCACACGATTCATGCAGCGTGTCATTCAAAGACCTTCAGTGCCACGCTTCAAGAGAATTTCCCACACCAAGGAATAAGTTTTGAGTCAACAGAATACCAGTGCATTCTTCGGCCAGAGTCCTGGAAAGAAAGGTGAGTCCACGGTTGTGTCAACTTTGCGAGTCAGCATTTTTGTGGCAATGAGTGAGGCACGGCTTATTTTTTGCTCAACCAAAGCTGATGTGTTGTCTCAGAAACGTAACCATCTTGGCATTTGGTTGTTCGGCGAAGGACAACACGGCTGCGCCTGAATCGCATTTGAGGATGTTCTACAGTCCTGCTGCATGGATGAGCTTGCATTCTGGAGACGACTGAGGAAAAACAGTGTCTCCAAGAAAGCTTAATTCTCTAGAAGTGCTTTGAATCTACACCCTACTTGGCTGAGGTGACCGATGTGTTTAAACTGAGATTTGTACATTCTCGGCACATTCGCCCGGCGTCCGAGCCTCAGCAAGGCTAATGTAGAGGTTTGTTATCCTGCAATGATAGAGTTGGCCTCACAGCAGGGTGAGCAGAATAGTAATCACTCATTACAAGCTCGTTCTTCAAGGCTTCTTCTCCATTTGGAAGTTCTTCATTTCTCGTGTGAACAAGAAGCGAGACTTGTTGAAAGCAACTTGTCTTCTGTTTCGAGAACCTGGGTCTGTCCAATTTCCCCCTTTTGCAGTTCCCCCTTCCTTCCAAGCTTGAGGCTTCAGGGCAAAGAAATGAAGTGTCTGTCTTCAATGTGCATTGTAACGAAGTTACGAAAACGAAGCTGGACATTTCTGACGCACTCGCGCATTAATATTTAACAATATTGAATGAAGAAAATGAGTAACACTTAATCAGAGAGCGCGCACAAGATGGCTGTCCACATGACCAAGTGTCCGAGTAGCAGCTGATGTCTTTGAGGCGCCAATATTTCTTAATTCCTTTAGACGGTCAGAAGGGAGCGCTAATTCCTCCTGGGGTCCGGTGTGCTGATTGTGTCAAATGATGAGGCCTTGGTTGAAACGAAACCGCCCGACAGCCAGCCTAATCCAGGCAATTTTTCTGCAGCTTTCTCGCGTCCTCGCTTCAGTGCGGTTATTTCGTCGGAATCCAATTACAGTTCAAATTTAACTTCAACACTTGCCACTCCAGTGTCACATTATTTCTTCATGAATAAGGCTGACACTCGAATGCCTTATTTATTCCAATGCTGAGACTTTGTGACAGAGGAGCAAGCTTCCGTGTCCCTGCTCACCCCTTTCCTCTCGGAGTCGTGCTCTGCGGCATTGACCTGCGCGGCCCAATCACACTCGGATTTGTGGATTCTGAGCTGCACGGGAGTCAGTGGTGAAGAGTGAGAAAAAAGAGTTTTTTTTTGTGTCAAATTTTGTGCACCAGAGTGTGGCAAATATTCTTCAAAGATGGACTTGGCTCGGTGTGCAAGAAAATGAGTCGCTTGATGTGCACCATCTGATTCCTGTTTGACAAGGCTTGGAAAGAAATCAATTGGATATGGCGCTGGGAATGTCTTTGTTTTTTAATTGAGTGGCATTTTGCGTGCCACGTCAGACCAGGTAGGCCCTGAGAATAATCACAATTCTCTGCAGACTTCGCAGTGTTAAAATCATGTGATTCGACAATGGATCATTTTGGTGAGACAAGCGTGCAGCTGTCCCAGGCTGTGCTTCACACATTCGTTTCTTCGGTGAAGCGTGGGTGAGAATAAGTGAACATAAAGTTTCACAAAGATCATTTCAATCGCCAGAAGAATGAACAGTCAATTTTTGCACTAAAAATGCTCAACGAGTGTCAGAAAGCATCAACGCTTCAATAAAATGGAGGGGAATGTGAGAAGGAACAAAAGCAAAGACGCTCGTCGATATCCAATTGCGAGATGCTCGAGTGTTTGACGATGATTTTGGTGCAAATTAATTTGGGACTGGCTCGGTGCGATTGGGTTTCGGGACTGTGAGCGGAGCCGTGTAGCTGTGAATCGGGAGAGAGATAGTGTCCGCTCCCAACGGTCAGCATCAAGCAAATTATGAACAAATTATCTTATGGTAATTTTTGACCATTGAACAGAAGCTGCTGTTTTAGTTTTGATTAAACAGCGCAAAGGTCTTCATGTGGGAGTGTAATTCAAAACTCAATTCATTCAGATCTCGGACAGATGATAATCATGTTTGGATAATGAACATTATGATACGAATGTGTTTGCAGGGAAGCAGTGTGATTTATTATTTTAAAGAGATAACATGCAGCAACGTCTGCACAAAGGACATTTCTGCTTCAGGCTTTCATTATCTTGCCTTCACACAGCAAAATGAAAATGATCAAAGGTTTTCTTCTGGTTGTGTAAACTGCCTTTTGTTCGGGAAAAAGTTTGTTTTTAACCTTCGAGGTGTCTGTATTGTGGCGAAAATAGAGATGTTTGGCGCTTTCAATAGTTGTCTGGGAGCACGGCAGCGTGACCCAATTTATCAGGTATCTTTTGTCTTTCCTCCATGATTCATCGTCGTCGTTTGGCTGCTAAATTGTCGGATGCAGATTAATGAGTGCACTGGAAATAGACCAGAATTTCCTCTGTTACATTGATACAACTCGAGCTTCTCTGTGCGACATTGATTTTCCTTTTTGGCGTGCACGCACACCTTGCTGCATCGTTTCCTGTGCGCAATTGTTTGCGCAAAAATGCTTCAAAAGGACATTTCAATTCTTTTTTCGTTTTTCCTGCTGAGTTTATTTTCAGGAGGGGATATCGAGAACAAACACATCACGAAATGTAGATGACAGAAAAAGGCCTCATTTTTATGGAAACGCACTTTTTCTCATTCGCTCAGTCATAGGACGCTCATCTCGCACCTTTCGCCCCGGGCTGTTGATTTAATTAAATCCATAAAACGCATCTGCGTCCCGAGCTGAACTGATCACGGCGTAGACACCGGACCGTCAGCGAGGAAATGATAGAAGCGTTCTCATCACGACATCCAAGCTCTTAAGAACTTGGAGAGTTAAACAGTTTATCTTCAAGGCTATTTGGGCGTACATTGATACGGTCGTCCACAGTGAGATTACTCATATTCTGCCGATGGTTCCCTTGTGTTCGTGTATCTGTGTGTAGAGTCTACTAGACGGAGATAATCTTTCAATTCGCCTGTGTGGCATCAGCTAAAGACCAGCAGATTTGATCCAGATATGATGCGCTTTCACTCGAAACGCACGTCGCCTGCAAAGATTTTCTGCTCGTTGTAGCGTGTGATTCACTCCGATGGCGATCTGAGTGTCTTGTCATTCTGTGCTGGAACGGGCCGAATTTTGCAGGACGAATTTCTTTTCGAACAAACCGAAACAACGGGGAAAAGTTGCCACAGGAAATGACACTTTGCTCCATGGAACACGTAGTTTGTGGTTCACCTGCGTTTTTTCACTCCAAAATTCGTTTCGATCAGAACGTTTGAAATTGACCTCGTGTAGTTCTTGCAGATGGACCTCTTGATTTGTGTCGAAGTTACACAAAAGCGGCCACCGACATCCCTGAAGAACAGATTTTCTGCGGATTACCAGCGTCCTGTGCAAAACTTGAGTGCGCGAGTGATGCACAAATTGATGTCATAATAATGCATCCATTACGGCTTTCAATGGACTGACATCACCTCTTACAGCAAGAAATGTTCCTTTTACGGCTGGAATATTGTCACACTGAAAATGCATTAGTCGATGCATCAATTATCTAATGCATGCCACACATCTGTTTTGAAAGTGGAACGTGCACGTACAAGTATTCATTTGAAACAGAATTTCGGGTTCCTTGAGAGTTTGGGAGGACCGCAACATCCTGAGTTGACAACTTGAAAACTTCACAGGAGAACCTCGTTGAAAGACGGAGTGTCACAAAAAAGGTGTTGCCGCGGGGCACTGACGCTGGGCCTCATGCCAAATCCAGACAACGAAGGAGAAAACTGGTTCCATTGTTCTTTTCACCTTGTCATGAAACCATCTCTGCAGCCGCGAAAATTGTTTGTTTTGCCTCTTTTGTGGAAAACACGTTTCATCGTTTTGTATTCAGCAGATGTTTCCCTGTTGAAAAGTTTCAATCGTTTCCACTCGAAATTATTATATCAATTTCAACAGCAAAAGCTGATCAGCTTTCACAAAAAGAACAAACAGAAATGACGGTTTATGAGTCATTTGATTCTCAAAAAACTGATACAGGGGAAGCAGCTGTGTTAAATCAATCACCTTCTCTAATGAATAGTCCCCTGACTCACATCAATCATATGTTCAGCTGCGTTTCTTCAACACCAGTTGGGAGATTTTGGTGCGCTGCAGGCGAAGCACGGAAATGGTCAGGCCACAGCGTCGAGTCACTTTTCGGATGTGTCGAGCACCTTCACAGACGCGGTTCTGGGAGACGCATATGAAACGCGCATCACCTCCACAACAAACCAACCAAAACCTTGGACAATTTTGTTTCGAACACTTTCGATGTGTGACCCACCCTGCGGTCAAGTGGCTGCTGCTCGCTCCGACCTAGACTCAGGCAAAAAGGAATGTCTTCTTTCTCAGTCCGATCAAGGTGACTTCTCGTTCAAGACGAAGATATGGCAAAGCATTGCCAGTAGAGGTTCGTGTGCATGCGCCCGGGAACAGCCAAGGTGAAAATGGTGCAGGACTTCATCGTATCCACAAAATTCACCGATATGAAAGCTTTTGACTCATCGACTGTCGTTCTCAAAGCGGTTCTTGTCACCTTTCAAAAGGGACCAGAGATACCCTCCACAAGGACGAGAAACTCCAGATCCGTATTGATTCAGGAACCCTCTGTGAACAATGCTCATCCCTCGCACACAAACCCCGGGCCTTTATGAATCATTTTTGCCCAGGTTGCTCCGTTGTTTGACTTCCTTTGATCTCCCGTTAACTTCATTTTGTTTTGATGAGACAAACGTTCACCACCGAATGATGTCATTTGGTTTCGTGACCAACTCTGCGAGTGAACGCAAGGACATTGATTCAGTGGGTTTTGATCTGTTGATAAACTAAATGACTTCCGCAAAGTAAACGTCCAGAAAATGGCATCAAATGAACAGTGAAATGAGTCTCGTGTTTAATCGTTGAATGATAATAATTGCGCCCGTCTTGCTCCAATGTCCAAAGCTGAATTTTTGAAGAGTATACCCAGGGTCCCGCTCAGGAAATTTTTGGAAGACTGAAGAACAACGTGGCAGTGTGAAGCACAGGGTTTCGAAAAATGCAGAAATGTCTGCAGGAATAACGAATAGAATGTCTTGGCATCTCACAGGGAGACAAAAACTTTCATCAGTTGACAGCTCACATTGTTTGATGAATTTCCCTTTGCCGAAGTAACAAAGGTGCGTCTGCTTTGAAGCTGCAATGCCAAGTAAAGAATAATGATGTTGTAACTCTTATCATAGCGTATGAAAGGATGACTGCAGATGACATGGCTGACCCTTTGCTTCTGTGTGTTTTGAGCTGATAGCAAGTAACAGAAGAGCACACTGGAGAACGAACCTTTGTCAAAGCTGGTTTCATTTTTCGTCAGTTTGGTCACGACATCTCTGAAGGCCAGACGCACTGAGAATAAGGTCTGCATGTTTCCATTTGTTTCTGAAAGGTTTGCTGTTTTTCCTGCGTCCCACCAAAACCTACGAAAAGAACTTGGTAACTGGTCCTCTGCACAACTGCTGCAAAGACCTTTTCGAAACCCATTGTTTCCATGACAGTGGAAGTCTTGTCGGAAAGGAGCTGTCTGCCAGATTTCCTGTCGACTCGTCAGTTTCACTGACAGATTCACCTGCTCTCCCTTTTATCGTCTTCCTCTTCCTTGACGAAACGCAGCCTTTTCCGCTTCAGAATGGCTCAATTTCTTTGTTGAGGGTGCCTGTTTGCCAACTTGACGCCCCTCGACAAAGTCCCTTGGATGATTCTGTCGGGGCCAGATGCAAAAAGCTTGCCCTTTCTTCAAAGTGTGTTCGTCTTGAAAAATCTCTTCCATTGAAATAATTGTTTCTCGGCGAGAATCCAGGGAGCCTGCAGGCCAATCTTAAACTGAAGATTTCTTTTTGGCACGTTTGTGTGACTTTGTTGCGCGCCTGCCCAAGTTCACCTCTTCACCCAGTTCTGTAGGGCCTTCCGAGCGTCATGCGTTCGAGTCAACTCGAACACATCACATTCGTGACAAGAAAGGAAAACAGTTCAATTTTGTTGCGTGGATGTTTCGACACAGAAGCAAAATAAGTTTCACTCACATCCTCATTGAGCCCCAAATATTTACAAGTGACCGAACTCGAAAGTCAGAACTCCAAGCTCACTCGTTTGCACATCTGGCAAAAGCACAGGATACATTTGGATATTGTTCGTTCAGTGTTTCCGGGTTTCCGCAGTTCATTGTATACAGCGCGTGGGAGTGTGTGCGTGTTTCGATACGTGTGCGTGCTGGTGCCTGTGTAGACGTGATGCTCTAAATTTTTCGCATCATCGAACGACACACACGGGTGTGTTCGATATGGTTTCCTTATCATGCCGAGTCGCCTTACATTGTCCGAATCTCTTTGTTATTCATCGGTTCATTGACTAATCGAGTTCCTGTTGCTGCTTTATGCTTTCCGCAAACAGAGTTGTGATGTCTGTCACCGAGAAGAAACGTCACGATTATCGATTGACGTGACGTCATGATCCAAGATGCGAGAGTTATCGATTGATTTCCTGGAGAGACATGTTCAACTTCGGGGAATAAAGAGAGAGAGAGTTTTCTTCAACCGTAATCTGCTTGTTTCTCTTTTGTCGGGCAAATCACGAGCCGTAATTA
>JAAUXT010086740.1_pt1 | contig 28069 bp, 27 predicted proteins | sample 7278171 | NCBI WGS metagenome assembly JAAUXT01 (sample SAMN14350112, study PRJNA611818) | marine sediment metagenome | isolation source: surface marine sediment (1.8m) | place: French Polynesia: Moorea | collected 2018-08
AATTCCCCCCTATCTCTCTCACTCTATCTCTCTCTCTCTCTCTCTCTCTCTCTCTCTCTCTCACTCACTCTCTTCTCTCTCTATCTCTCTCTCCTCTCTCTCTCCATGTGGATCTGTGCTTCACCAATTATTCACCAATTATTGAGGAGTCAAGCGAAAACAAGAAACGAACCGTCTCACACGACTCTGCCTATTTTTTCAGCTTGTTACATATGAGTTTCTAATTGTTTGGCTGTCATGGGGTCGTCTGCTTCCCATGAAGGAGATCTCGTGCAACTCGTTGCTGAAACGGAGCCAGTCTTCAAATGTCAATGGCGAGCATCCTCCACCCCCACGCACACAGTGCTCAAAAGGGGATTGAAATCTTCTGCAACTCTTCCGTGCGTATTTGCGTCTCCCCTCTGTTCTGTTTGACACAAACGAGATATGCAGACGCTGACAGAAAGAAAAACGAAGAGACGTCTCGAAATGTCATGCGGCTTGAAAACTGACAGATCTGTGCACATTTAGGCTCTTGATTTTTGCCAAGAAGGCGCAGGTGAATCTTGCTTTTCAACAAACACTTACAAGTATACTTCATTCATCCCTCTGCTTTTTCTGTAGGCATACCGCAAAACCCAAATGTTGTGTGCAGGGTTTCCTACTCTTTGTCTGCTGTAGCCATGATTGCGTGTCCCATACAAGACAGACAGGTGACTGAAGAAAAGGCTTTCAGACCACGGGTCCATTTAAAGGGTGTATCTTGTTTTGACTTTGTTAGGAAGCTGGGGAAAAAAAGCGGAACCCCAGAATACTGAGAAAGGTTTCTTTCAGTCTCGTTCAAATCGTCACTTCCCGTCGTGCCTTGTCACACGTTGCGGACATCCGCACGCATCTGAATCGCCCGAGTCGCCGCTTTGCACTTTCCAAACACAAATGTACAGATGTACAGAGCGAAGCAATTGCGTTAACGGCCGCGGCTTCATATTTGGCAACCGCCCGCAATTTCCTGAGTAAAGCACTCAGTCCGCTTCGCCTTCCATCACTGTACGAGCAGCAATAGAGCCGGGATTGGGGCCAACAGATTACTACGTTAGTGTCCTTGTAACGTCATAATAACATTTCGCTTCCTTCGCATTGCTCGAGACTGCTCGAGAAGCAACTGGAACAGCGGGACCTGCGAGTGGATGGTGGAGGCATGGGGAGGGGAGAATGCAGCTGTGGTGCTAATCTGTGGGCGGCAGTGCTCTGAAGGAGATCAACGTGCATGAACAAGACTGGTGGCTTCCTTAATGGTTTTGTGGCACTCCAATCGAACAACCATCTGCAACTCCTGCTCATTGTGTGTCGTTCTGCCTGGTACGTTCACGTTGCCCACCTGATTTTCCAGATGTTGAAATGTTGAAATTGTATGATCGTGTTGGGTTGTGTTGTGCCAGTGAACTCTGCAAACTGCCATCTCTGCAGGGAGGCAGAGAATGTATTCACATGTGTTGTGTTTGTAGAATGTTGGGAAAGCCATCATCGATGTCGCCATATATTCATGATGTTCATGTGGAGGTTATAAGGTCTCAATAGCTGGTAATTGAATGAGATCGCAGACAAATTCGCCAACGGGCGCTGTGTTTCTGATGTGCTTACAAATGGCCAGTTAAACAGTGGATAAACGCTTCTGTCCTGTTTTGTGCCTTCGGTGCAGAACTGAAAGATTTGGTGCTGAAAGTGCACGCGAGTGAACCATGTAGTACCAATGGTGGATCCAAGGTTGTCATGTCGGGTGCTTTGTTGAAGTTGAAGAGTTTAGTTCAAGACCATCAAGTGTTGGTACCAGTTCGAGACCAACAGGGCAACCTTACAACAAGTCTTCCCAGAATCTGTTGAACAGAAACGTGACTGTGTGATCAATAGATTTGCACTGACGAAGAAATAATCGACAACTTTGTCCTTGAATTCTCGCCCAAGTGTTACTCAGGTCTCGTACTTGACCTACTTTTTTGGTCTGAGTATTTCACAGCGAATCGGAAGAACAACTCTCCCTGGTCCAGAAGGAAACATTTGATCTGCAAATCTAGATATCTTTACCTCTTTCAATTGGTCTCCAAATGAGAAAATGTGAGCTAGGATTACCCTGGAAAGGACGCTTATGAGAGGCGGCAATAGAAATTAACAGCCACAAACAGGATCGTGTTTGCCGCTTGACAGCCATGGAGTTCCACCCAGAGGTCAAACGGACCCTCGCTGTTGGAGCATTTAAATGGAAGGTCCAGCTCCTGTCCCTTGCAGTCTCATGTTTGTTACTTTGCTTTGGCAAGCTGTCACTCAGGCAAAAAAGATTGGTGGGGGAGGGGAAAGACAGGGGATAGGGAGCGAACGAGAGTGCACTTAATTGCACCTCGAGGTTTTAAATTTCACATCTTGAGCCGATCTGGGCCCGAGCTATTAGCAGCTCACTTGGCTTCCATTAGGCTGATCAATGCGAAACAATCGGGCCCCGGTGATGAAGAGTTATGATGCCCCGGCACGCAGCGCTCAATAACATGATAGGGTTTCTGCAAGATTAGCCGACGGGGCCATTAGGTCGCTCCCCGCGGGCTCCCCAGAGTGGGCGCTGCCGACAAAAAATTATGTCGGAAAAAGGAAAATCGGAATTAAAAGTGGAGATCCAGGTCAACGCATTGTGGTTGAAATGCCGTGTTGAAGTGAAATGCAGGTAATCTAAACTGTGCCGCTTTGTTTGTTGGTCGCCTGCAAAGAGCCAGCAAGGACACCCCAGACAGGTCAGATACCGTCACTGAAAACTTCAGCACCACGAACTTTCCCTGTAACGTGAGGATACTATTCCCCTCAGGCGAGTTCCGCTTTACGCTGGTGGGACACACCAGACGCAGCCCGCCTCCCAGTGGCGCGGATTCAAACACTTCCTTCCGGGCCCAGGAAGGATTCCATTAATACGAGCCGACCGTCAAGTATCGACATGCGCTAAGTTCCCCGCAGAGACCGCGGGCCAGGGAAATGGGCCCATTGAAATCTATCAGCTAATGCGCTGGACATCGCTCCATTCAGATGCAGCTCAATTGTTACTTTTGTGAGCCGATTGTAGCCTTGTCTGACATCACTACAAGTGGCACGTCGGACTGCAGTGAAGGTGGGGATTGTCACAGATAGCAGTGGAACATTGGACAGGATCAGGCAGTGCCAAAAGAGTCAATAGATCCGAGAAGCAAAAAGTGCAAAGCCCATCGAACCTCGTCAACAAAAAGGTTGGGCTCGTCTGAAGATCAGAAACGAGACCGTGATGCTCGCAACACGAAAATTAGATTCCAAAAATGATCAAATCAAGAAAATTGCGGAATTCGCCTGGCGCGTGTTGTCTTTGTCATCGTCGTGCGTTTCTGCTGAACAAACAAGAGACAAGTTTGAAGTGAAGACATCTGTTTTGCATGCACAAAATGTAGTTGGCCCAAGAATGCACAGTTGCGCTGCTTTTCCCTCCTCCACTCGAGATCCACACTCGGTATTGAACCTGCAGTGTTTGAAATTTTGGCCCCTTTCATCTGTATTCAACAGAAAAGTGCACGTCGATTGCAAGGCGACAGTTCCCGTGTCAAACCTTGTTTCATGTACTTTTTATGCAACATCAAGGTGGACTCTCGCAGATCCAGAGGGCATACCCGAGCGAGCCCATTGATCCTCCAGAAAGAAAAACCAGTCCCCCTAACTTTGCAACACTTTCTGGCCAAACTTTTACAATTGGAGCTTGGGACTCACTCAGTGTCTCATGCTTCCAACCCTGGATCTGCCACACATAGTACAAGACCACGTTACATTCCCCCTTGTGAAAAGGCGCAGTGTAAGTGTGCTCAAAATACAGGACAATCAAGGAAAGGACACTGAATGACAGACTCACACGCGTAACGTGTCACTCGTTATGTTCTTGCAGCTGTGGAGGAGGAGTACTGTCAGTGGGAGACGTTCAACGCGACGTGCGGCGAGGGCGAGGTGATCGTGATGCAGTCGGCGCGCTACGGCCGCATGAAGCTCGGCAAGTGCCTCACCACGGACTACTTCGTCGGCTGCTCCGCGGACGTGTTGTCCCACGTCGACACGAGGTGGGTGAACAACAACGTGTCAGTGCTTTATGGTCTCCTTAAAGTGTTTCTCGATAGAAATGATGGCACCATCAACAAATGATCATGTATCGCAAAGGCGCGGTTGTGACGTTGGTTGTATCTCTGGTACAGTCTCAGACGTTATTCTTACTTCTCGAGCAGATGTTCTGGTCACCGGACGTGCGCCATCACGGTTCCTGATCCCGACCTGTTCAGCGTCCAGCCGTGTCGCAAGGACCTCGTCGCCTACTTCTCTGCCTCCTACATCTGCGTCAAAGGTCGGTGAGCCAAGTACTGCAACTGTCATTCAGAAACTTCCTACTCGCTTCCGCTTCTCCAGCCAAGTTGGTCTGAAAACAGCCGAGGACCTGCACCACATCGACACAGGCGCATTTCCCATTTTCATGCAAAGAGAACAACAGAAAAGCTTCATTCAAAGCACAGTGACCCGTTCCAGCTGAGGTCGCAGCGCCAAGTCTCTGCAGGTGCTGAGCCGGCAACGGGAGCCGGAAGAGTCCATTCAACCGAGCGATAGACCCGCACTCAAACGAGTCATAAACTTCAGGATCACATGTCGCCACGAGAAGAGTGCACCGAACGTGGTACCGTTTAGTCACGGACAGCGGCGTCCGATGCATCACCGTCCCACACAAAGAGTCGAGCGCAGGCGATGGATCAGAGCGGCCGTGCGGATGACAAATGCTGAGGAGAAAGCCCACTCTCCCTCCACCTCTTCATCTTTCTCCATCAAACACCCCGAATATGAATTGCGCCCAGTGCTTCTTCAGAGTCCGTCCCCCCCACTCTTCCTCTTTCTCACTTTCGGGAGCCTGGTCTCTTTCTTTGGCGGAATTCCCCCCATGCCAATGTTTTCTCCTTTCCATTGTGCAAATCGTTTTTTTACAATAAAAACAGAACCCTTTTTTGGCCATCGGTTCACAGTTCAAAGAGAAAGAGAAGATCACCTTTGGTCCTTCTTGCGCCAGGGAACTCAAAACTCCCAACCTTGTTTGCGCCTGCGGCGCAAAGTTGGGACAAAATATTTTTCAGGGTCGGGAAGAGGGGGGAAGATTCTATCAGGATCCGAGAGAGTCCAAAGTTTGAAGCCTGACAGTAGGAATGAAAAGATTGCTCACTTTTTTGCTCGTCTCAACATTTTCACTCTTCTCAATATTTTCCCAACATCGTGGAAAGGTGGAGGAACACTCGGTGTTGAATCGTCCCCGGTTGGTAATGGCTGATCGATAAGGCTTCGCGGGGTGCGGCGGTCGAGCCACGCAGATGAAAAGAATTCAGACAAATGGAGGCACCCCGGGTCACCAGTCCGATGCCATTCTTCTGCCACATGATAAATTTTGCCTGTGGGGCTGCCTCAGTCAAATGATCTGTCAGCTCTTTCTGTCCTTGCGTTTTGGAAAAATTGACGTGATTTTTGACAGATAGGGAAAGTCAGACCAAGAAACATTCTTGGCCGTGTACACTGCAAAGCCAGTGTCTTAGTGCAGGGGAGAGAGGTCTGTTGTTGAGGATAAAATTCGATATGGAATGTCACCGTTTACTTTCCACTTTGCTTTTGCCAGTTTGGTGGCCTTATTCAGATGGTGGAGTGTATATCTTGCTCTTCTTTTCATCCCCAGTTGTGACTGAGTAATTGAGGCGTTTTCCCAGCCGCTCACGCAACGTGCAGAAAGAGACTCAGTTCAATTTGCCGCCCCAGAATCCCGCACCTGATGTCCGTCCACCCTGACATGCGGCTTCACGCCGACGCAGTGATCATCACAATGTTTACACGTCCACAGGATGTGAAGTGTTTTTTGATCACCAATGCACCAGCTCTCTTGGGAGCTTGAGTTCGTGCTCACGCGTGTCGGTCAATTTGGACTTTGAAAATCGCAAATGATTTTGATTTTTTCCTTCCAACTTTTTCTCTTTAGTCATCTGGTTTCCTGACTTGGCTACTTTGTGTTGTTCTGCAGCAAACGCCCACAACTCAACGCAGTCGTGATGTGGGAAAGCGGAAGGATGCGCACCCTTCATTCATTCCATCTGAGAAAGAAAATCCATCAGCCGAACTTTTCATCTCGATTTCTTTCTGCCTGCAGTGAGCCTGGGCACAGATCTGACTTGCTCGGAGGCAGACCGGGGGAAGTTGCCGTCAGCGGGGCACCTGTCGACGTCGGTGGCGCGGGAGCGCGGCGTGGGGACGCCGTCCTGCCCCTGGCGGCTGCGCGTTCGCCCGGGACAAACCATCAACCTCACCCTGTACGACTTCGCCACATGGAAACGGGCGCCGGGAGGAAACTACGGTCAGTGGACATCGTTTCTTGTCTTGTCTGTAGTTGGTAGTTGAAAATATTGTGTGTGCGTGTGTATGTGTGTGAGTGTTTTAGACAGCACAACAAAGGAATTGCAAAGGCAGCTGAGCAGGCTGAAGTTTTTGGCAGGTTGTCAGTAACAAAACACCATCGCAGAATGTATTCAAGTCAAATTTTTGCTGTCATTTGAACCAATGACTGATTCCGAGCACGGTGTTGATGATGCTGATGTTGCCCTCCCTTCTCCAGGTCTGAAATCTGAGTCGAACGACGTTCCTGGGTCGGGTGGCGCCGGGACGCACCCGTGCGTCGTCGTGGGTACGGTCATGGACGGTGGCGTCTCGAGCGACCTGCGCGTGTGCCGCGCCCGCGCCCGCACCGCCGTCGTCTACTCGTCCCGCACCAACCAGATCGACATCGCCTTCCTCGACTCAGAGCTCGTCACCACCCGAAACGACTTCCTACTCAAGTACCAAGGTCAGTCTCTCACTGCGCTTCCGTTTGTTTCGTTGGTGAGACGTCGGTCGCGGGATGAAGTGGGACGTACGTAGCATGAAGACAAGATTCGCAGCTGCATGAAAGTTGAGAAAGGAAGAAGAATTTTCCGCACAAGGGCTGTTATCCATGCAAAAGAGCATGAGTTCTATTGAATGCAGCTTTTGAGCATTTTCTCATAGAATTCTTCGGATCAATAATCTGAAAAAGCGCGCTATCATTGACGTTTATTTCCACAATAATTAGACCATGAAAGTTACCCTTCAGTGGAAAGAATGTTTGCAAGTGAAGTGCTTTGGTAAAAACGGAGGAGGAGATCGAAAATTCACCCACTTTTGTGAAAAGTGGTGCTGGTTTGATGTTAAAGTATTGAGTGCTGGAGAAGAGCTTTCCTTTGAACGCGCGAGTGCCTCTGTGGCTCCTGCAGGTTGAGAGAAGTTTCGCTGCATGTTGCATCGAGCGAACAGGTTGTCGATGATTCTGACTGTGAACCGCCGTTCAATGACGCTGAGACTTGACAGTGGCGCGTTTTTGGAGTTGACGACCACGACGTGTTTGAAGAGGATACCTGTGTTACCATGGACAAACAACGCGTCAATGAATGAGTCCAGTGTGAAAGTGTAAAAATCCGCAGGACGAGCGCACCAGCACGTTTTCAAATCTAAAATTTTGAACGTGTTGTTTCCAAATTGGTTGGTTTGCATGCAGGCAATGAACTTGATTCTGCGTTGGCAGCCTGACGTTTGGGACTCTAAATTTCCATTTTGACAAAAGCACCTTGGATCTGCCACATGCGATTCGTGGTTCATGTCATACATTTACATCCAGGTCTGCAAATTTTTCCCACAGAAGGAAGCCGAGGTACTTTGCTCGCATCGTGATTGTTGATTTGCATATTTTCCCCTCAGGCCAGCTCCCGTGTGTGTAGACTTTTCCAATTCTCGTGGAATTGGAAGGGAGTGCTCCAACACAAAGAAGTTCTACATATTGTGTTCTGTAGCACAATTTGTTGGTCTCTATTCAATCTGTTCGTCTGCAATAGATTGCAACGCCAGAGGAAAGAAGTTTGCGTGAAACTTTCCGAACTTTCTCAAGCGTTCGTTTTCGTTTACCCGGCCAGGAGAAGTTGACTCAACCCTGTTTTTGTCTGGGTTTGCTGTGCAATGCAAAGTTTCTTCAACGACCCATCTCTGTTGTTCTGTGCTGTTGGTTGACTGACGAGATTCCTTTCTTGTTCCTGTGCAGCGGTGGGGTGCGCTGCGCTGAAGCCGCCGCGAAACGCCTTCTACAAGCGGCAGGGAGACATGGCCGTCGTGCGCTGCAACAACACGGCGCGCTCCTGGCACCTCGTCTGCAGGGACACCAGCTGGATGGGAGACATCGGCAACTGCACCACAGGTCTGTGAGTCTGTGAGCTTGTACGAGAGTGAGCGAGTGAGTGAGTGAGTGAGTGAGTGAGTGAGTGAGTGAGTGACACCCTGTTCATTGGATATCCGTTGGGATTGACTTAGCTTGACAAAAAGGAAGAAATACATTCCCGAATGAAACCATTTGCATTTTTGTTTGCTTCGCGTCGACCTTGCAAAGGCCGACGAAAACATACGAACACAAGCAGCGGTGGTGCATTGTTTGTGTGCTTTTTGTTATGCTGAAATTATGATACGAGCTCGTATTCATTCCTCTGGTGTCATGGAATACACCTCCCAGGGCTTCTCGTCACATGCTTGTGTGCACCAAGGCCCCCTCAGGGATTCCCTCGACTTGTGAAGTTCTGAGGTCTATCTTCCTGATGCATTGTTGCAGTGATGTCTGCAAAAATCAAGTCTTCTTTTTCTTTCCACTTTGTTGGAGGAACGTACCTGCGTCACCTACGAACGCAGAAAGTTTGTTTTCAAGACATGTTTGCACGTAGAGACACTTCAAATGTGGCTTAAACTCGTGAGGATGCAACATTCGAAAAGTGAGATGTTGCCCTGCTTGACGAGAACCGGCACATTCAAAAGAAACTATTCTGAGCGTGCTGCATGCAGATGCATTGCTCAAACCGCACCCATCTCATTCCGGGCCATGGCCAGCTGCTCCACCCACCACCCATCACTGTGGAGCCAGTCTGATCCACCCTGCTCAAAACTGCAAACAATACATCAACTCCTAGCCACTGTGTCTAAGTCCCAGCCATGTCTAATTGTCAAAGATAAAGTCGCGGAAAAGCTGCTTCTGACGTTTTAGAGTAACTCTGCGCTCAAAGACCAATAGAAGCCTAATCAAGGCTGAAATTCATCTTTGATTCGCTGAATGGTTCCATTGAAAAGCTGGGGATGCGGCTGTACGACTCAGTCTTTATCAAATATCACAGCAGCAATAATAAGGCTTGAATGAAGCAGTGTTTATTGAAGGAAGTTTTATGTACAGCTGGGTGTGGTGTCGTAAAATGCACAATTCTCACAAATCAGAGACTTGACAGGAAGAATGGAGGTCTGCCTGGTACTCCTGCGTTGTTCTGGAGCTGTGGGTGCAACAATTTTAATCTGCAGTTAGCAACTGATACAGATTTAATTTTATCTTCATGTCGATTTACCTCACAGCGCTTTAATGTTCAAGTGTTTGGTTCGACATTGTAGAGGGTACATCTCAGTGGCACATCAGCACCAAGAAGTCTCAGGGCGGTACCCTGCCGTTTGGTACGTGAAGCTCCGCATTCTCACAGTGCTGGAGTGAAACGAATGCGATCATGACAAGGTCTCGCCTTTCTTGAAACGTTTGGCGTTTTTCCGACCTGTTTTCATTTCCTGATGGCCTGGTGTTTGTTGCAGGCATCATGATCGCGGTCGGGATCGGCATCATCCTCGGCGTCCTCATCGGCATCGCTTTCCTCGTCGCGCTGCTCGTCTGTCAGCGCAGGTGAGGCCGACCACGACGCGAGTGTCGCTTCTTCCACCAACGAGCAAAAGTTTTACGCGCACACGCTGTCCTCGTCCAGCATCCTCCGCGGTCCTGAATACGCATTCTGCTTGAATGCACGGGGGCCCAGTGTAGCGTGGTGCAACTGTGGTTAGATAAGTCAGCCAAGACTTTACAATCTATCAGCCAAATCTATTTGATCCCAGAAAGGCTGCAAAAGGTCCAGCGGGATCAGTTGAAATCAGGCCACGCATGCCTGAGGAGCGGTTTGAGTCCGCTGGTCGTCTGGAGGACAGGTTTTCAGGTTTGATGATGCCAAATATACAAAAAGCCAAGTCCAAAATTGTGATTTTTTTTTTGCAGACGAAGACACCAGCAGAAGAAACGTAACATACGCGAGAGCAACGCTTTACTCGACCCCAACAACCCTTACGCGGAGCGCGACCCCTCCACAGGAGGCGCTGTCACCTACAAGATGTTGGAGCTGCGTCACGCAGGGGCACTTCCGCCAGACATGACGTCATCAGACATACAGGCCATAGAGCTGTGTGCAGGACCTCAGTGTACAGCGTGCAGCCTCTCACAAGGATTCCCGTCTGCCTGTGGAGACAGAAATATGTACGAGAGCCCAAATTTCCAAAACTGTCAGAACACATTGAGAAGTTTCAGAGCTATTCGGCCTGCAGGAGCTGGTCCAATTCCACCACAGGACCTGCCGCCCCCACCTGCAGATCTCCACCTGCAAGGCTGCCAGGATAAATCCTGCATATTGGACCTAATCACATCGCCTTCAAAAGGGACCCCGATCACAGTGAGCAGTAGCAATGTGCAGGGACAGCAGTCTCAGCAGCCAGGAGGCAGTGCCCCCTCAGGACTGGCGCAAGGAGCCACAGGGAACCAGCTGCAGAGCGGGAGCGCCTCCGCTCCGAGACACGCGAGTATCAAACCTTCCGGTGCTAAACAGTCAGACAAGCTGCCTGTGGACCTCACAGCGCCCTGTGATGTCAGGTAGATCGAAAAAGAATCGAGGCACGCAACGTTCACAGGTTGTCTTGTCGTTTGGTCAGATTGTTTGTTCTTTTAATTGTGTCTCCCGAGTGCAAAAATATAAAGGTGTTTGTATCCGGTGCGTCAGCCTGGGCTGCAGAGAAGAGAGACCACGAATTCATAACGCAAAGAGCATTTGAAGGATCCAACCCCTGTGACTATCGCGCTTTGAAAACGCTTTCCAAATAGAGAACAATTCGAGGAACATTCCTCACAAGAAACGTGAAAAAATGACACACCGGTATTTTTCTCGTGAATCGACATTTTTCACTTCTGAACTCATCTTATGCTTCTCTTGCACACGACGATTACAAGACCAAAGCCCAACTGTTTTGGTTCACGAATCAACATGACACACCTCTGCATCGTCCCACTTTTGTTTCGTCTGAAGTGTAAATATGTGTTCAATGTACAAAATTGTAACGGTTCAATAAACAAATTTCCTTGGCACCAACGAGAGTTGCTGTTGATCAGGGAGTTTTGGCACATCGATGAATTGCGGCGTCCACTGCTGTGACCCTGGTGTGCAGATGTTTTTTTGAAAAACAAAAAATCCTGCGTTGAAAACTTGAACTGGAACATTGAGACAGTTTTGACAGCTGGGCGTGCAACAGGTCGTCAGAAGTCATCTCCCGTCGACGCTGCTGGAAGAACCGCTCAGTCGCACAGTGCTCCTTGACCGATCTTGGAGAACTGCAGCAAACAACACCGCTCACTTCTTTATTCAACTTTCCCTGAGAGACATTAGATTGTAGCAAGAGAAGACGCGGCGCAAGCATCTTGGGACTGTCGTGTTTGCCGTGTCCATATTCAGGCAGACATCAATTCATTTGCAGGCCGCTGCTTTCTCTGCTCCAGTCTGTCATGCAGCGGGGAACAGAGTCTGATTTACACGAACTGCAGCCCTTGCGGACCCTGATACACTGATACATTAAATTTACACCTAATAACAATTTCCGATGGATTGCAAACTGACACTAATATTTTATTCATGACCGATAATAAATCAGCTCAGAGCGCAGACCATCCGACTGCAGATATCAACCAGAAATCAAGACCAGCGGCGAGACCCAAGTCCTCAGCTTTGGTCTGAATCACGTGAACAAAGGCTTCGAGGAACACTCAAAATTTCCATCCTGGTCTCATGATGCCAGAAATGGTTATCGGTGCGAAAACAACATTTCTCAACTCGAAGCACGTTCGATAGCGTCGATAGAACCCTGTTGTTTCTCCGCGGTAAACTATTCCACTCTTGCCTGATTAAATTGTGAGCTGTCCACTATGGGCGGTGCGCATTATTAAAGTGTAGCATGTTTGCGGACAAATATTTTTACGCTCCATTTCAATCAGGAGTTACACCCGCATGGCATGAACATTTCTCGTTGCTTTCCCATTTGGCACAACCTCGATGAGATGGACGCACACCAAACGTGCCGCGCTGAGCCTCCGGGGTCAGAATCCCGTGAGAGGAAGGTGTGAACTGGGCAGGAACATGGACGACGACCGCACTGCAGCGTTCATGGTCGTACGACCACAGATCCTTGTGTTGGAGGGTTCAGAGAAGACTCGTCAGGAGATATCAGCTCGTGTATCCCACACGCGTGTTCCAACAATTGCTACGGAAATTACTCGAAAGTTGATCTGCAACCATCCAGGATGAGACACATCTCGCAAGCCAGGTCAGAAACTGCTGACACTAAATTCTAAACACAGATTACTTGGAGCAACACGTCGAAAGTCTTCGCACAAAATTCCGCACTCTGCATGAGAACCTTCATGCCAGTGGTCAGATCAATGCCGGACAATGGGAGTCGGATATGACATCCCAGGAAAGGTGCTCCAGAACGGTCAATATCTTCAGAGAGCCTCAAAATGGAGGGGTCGGTCCTCCAGGCCTGCGCTCACGGGGCGGACCGTGGTGTAAATGCGAAAAGCACTTCCTTCCGTTCCAGGCTGGACACCCTGCAATCTCCTGTTGCAACTTTCTCTGTGAACAGTGTCGCTGAATTTGGTGTCTGGATCTCGACGCAGAATTCTTTTGCATTCACCCAAAAATTGTATTCTGTTCCCTGAATCTTCCTTCATAAAGGCCAAAAATTGTACAAATTCCAATCGATGGTCAAAGTGTTCCAAGTTTGAGAACTCCGCAGTGTTCGGCGTGAAAACCAGCAGTTCCAGCAGACGCGACGCTTGTGTCATGGAGTGATGCAGGCTCTCGGGGAAAAGTATCGATCTCCTGGTGCACACACGAGTTTTTTCTCCATTAGCAACTTTTTTAAAGTTTCGAGTGCGGCAAGCTGCAGCCGAGCAGCACCAAAAGACAATATCTCAAGTGCTACAAAAGCTGCGAGCTTCGTGTGCACGCCTCAGGTGAAAACGGATTTTGCAAATCTTGAGCTGAAAAATGCGCTTGCCTGTTCCCAAATTTTTCTTTTGGGACGTAAAAAGTGGAATCTGATTTTGTTTCAATTACCGATTCTCGAATCTCCTGCACATTGTCGTCGTCCCTGGGTGAGAAACCTGGATTGTTAAGAAATAGTCCTTTCACGCCGGTGACAAGTTTGCTCACAAAAGCATTTTTCCTTTCGAGGTTGGTGAAGGACTGATATGAACGCTGTGTTTTTGAAGCAGCACGTTTGATCTCAAGACATGAATGATCACTGAAAAAGTTTTTCGGGCAGCATTTGGTCCTGAAACAACTGTATTGTTCTGAATTCAAGCCGCCGAAGCCGCGCAACGCAATTCTGATGAGGAGCTGTGGCGATAAAAAAATGGACAAACAGATCAAGGCCCTCCGGGTCAAAACTAAAATTTGTTTGTGCAGTAAACGATGAAGTTTGCCCGGCAGAACAAATTGGGAGGGAGTTTATTCGGTGTCCTCCTGGCGAATGACACTGTTGGATACGAGCAGAAATTGAAGTTGAGTGCGACCTGTGTTTGCCGAAGAAGACTTGTGGCAGGATTCATGCTCGAAGAAAGCTTCTTTCCGGCGACAAACGCCTGTTTGGTGTGCATGATGGAAGTTTGAAGGCTCTCAATCCCAAGAACTTGGAAAATATCACAAGTTGCAGCAGTGTGGGTGAAGAAAATACATGACACAAGATGTGTGAAAGAGTGCACCTTTGACATTTCCACTGCGCACATTATTTCGTTTCGTCGGAAACAAAGACCTTTTCAGGCTCCCAACTCTGCAAAGTAGCACGGATGCGCACCCGGCCGTCCCCAGAACGACTCGTACGTCGCGTCACATCATAGCTCTGGAGAGCAATCTTCGGGCTCAAACCATTCGCTGTGGTTGAATGCATCACAGGCACATCAAATGCCAAAATGACACCGAGCAAAAACCCTGGAGAATGGCATCAGCGCCCAAGAAGCCCTGTTGCTCGGAAGCTGGAGTTTTTGTGTGCGTGGGGTTACTTTGTGCGGGGTTTCAGCTGCAGTCGGAGGCGGAAGCGCAACATTATGCCTCCATTTTCATTTCCTGTGCTTTCTGCCGCAGTCATTACTCGCGCAAACAAGCGGAGTGCCACTACAGCTTCACTTAATTGGAAACCTCCGTCCCGATGTACGCTCTCAGAAACACACCCGCGTCGTGTGGCTACAGAAAAAATGCTTTGTGTTTTCTGCAACGAACTTTGCTGCAGAAACACCTGCTGTCGAACAAAAAAAATTAATCTGCAGAAAATGCAGGTGGACATCAAACAACAACAACAAATCAAATGTGGGGTGCCAGTCTTCCGCGAAGTGTCTTGCTCACGCCAACACAGTTTCGAAAGTTTATTTGCGCAACTCACACCGGGCCCAGTCAACTGTTCAGGACAATGTGAACTTGTTCCAATGAGTCAGTGTTCAAAGCAAGTGGGTGTGAGCGGGCACGTTGACAGTGCACGCGTCCCTGTGATTACTGATTCCTTCATGTCAGTCTATTTCATGGTCTTTAATACCTTGTTTGGAAGAATAAATGGACACGCTGCACTCAGACATTTGCAGGCACAGTGACACAGGCAAGTAGGTAGATTCTGGTCGAGTCCCGACACTATGTGTCTGTTGGGCCACCCAATCGTTGAATGCTGAAATGATATTTTCTCATGCAGGGTGGCTTCAAGATCCTCAAACAGATTCACGATTGTAAACTTTACGAGTGACTGCAGTTTTGCAAGTGACGGCTGCGCAGGACTGAGACGAGCCGAGCTGTGAAAACCACGAACTTCGCCTCGCCGCACGTTTCACATTTCCTCTTCAAATGTGAACGTCCATTGTCACGTTTTTAATCTGTTTGATAATCATTTGGAGGATCTCCATTACATGTCTCATGTCTCCCCATACAAAGAAATAAATTTATTTCAAGGAAAATTTGTGTTATTGTCCAGCTTTTGGCAACGAAAAGTTCTTTCAAATTTTATTACTTCCATGTGACTATCCCTTCACGAACAACGAAACATGAGTCGCGGTGATCTTGATTGGGCGTGAGAAGCAGAACCTGGACAGCAGATCTTCTGAATCTTGCAAGTCAACTTTTAGCATGCAGAGTTTGTCAGTTTCGCTTGATCCTTACGATTTCTGAGATTTTAACACTCCCATGTCTCTCAAAAATGTCGTTCAAGTAGCTCTTCACACAAGCTGGCCAATATTCACATCTTTCAAATGACATCATAAACACGTCTAAAGATCTATTAATAACCGAAGGTGAAATCCACACCGACAAATAATTCTTGCTTCAATATCTTTGGTTCCTAATCAGGTTTTGTGTTTCCACAGAAGTGAGGACTCCGTTGCTGAATCAATAGACAAAGTGAGTTGCTATTGATAGAAACACTAAAGATTTGATTTATCGTCACAAAATCATGAACATTGCATTGTTCGTATTGTTTGTACATCTTGTTTGCAGGCCGCTATTCATCTTGTGGAATAAAGAATGGCGTACCCTCAATATCATCCATTGGACACCAAATGTCATGCACAACAGTGAATGGAAAAGATAGATGCGCTTGTGCGTTTAAAGCCCTGCACTGCAGATCATGAAAGCTGCTGGACCCGTGAACGTACCCGTGACAACATGTGTCCCTTTTCCACAGTTACGTGCGACGTGTAGCTCGGCACATCACGTTTTCCTCGCTTCTTGATTTCACAGACAGACACACGACACACCTTCGATCAATGCGCTAGATAGTGTTTCATTCAGCTGCGCAAGTTTTCATCTGTGACTCATGCCTTCAAATGGAATGTTCATGTCAGCAAATAGAGCAGGATTCTGCTGCAAAAGCCACCAAGCTGAGGTGGTCAAATAGTTACCGACACCACAATAGTTTCAATAAACCAAACAAACGGCTCCAGTTCATGGAAAAATCTTTACATTGCCAAAACTCGGGGTGCAATCAGTCACAAAGACAGCAAACTTGCTTGATGTCAAATTCCGAATGAGACCCAAAGCGTTTCGCGTAGCCCGGACACATGCATGCACTACTTTAAGAACGACGAACCTGCCATCGAAACCTGTCGTCCTTTCCCGCATGGTTTCAAACATTTCGTTGTGATGAGGAGGAGCACAGGTTTGAGAGAGAGAGAGAGAGAGAGAGAGAGAGAGAGAGAGAGAGAGAGAGAGACGGAAGACAACCGAGGATCACGAGTTCTTGTCAAGCATGAATTTCGTTTCCAAAACTGACAGCCTGAACCAACATTTTTACGAGTTTTACGCACAAGGGCACCACGAACTCGGGAGCATCTCCCAGAAAAATACAACTGTGTCAGTCTTCCATGAAAACACGAAATCAACCAGACTATTCTCACAAAAAGCACATCCCGGGAGCGAACAATGGTGGAGGACATTTGTTATTCATTGAGGGATGAATCTCAGCCTGTGATCTATAATTCATCGCTCAGTTGCATCACAGTCAGGTGTCTTGTCACGTTGGCTGTTTTATTTGCTGGAGGGGGAGGGAGAAATCCTTCACGCGAGGCAACAAATGAACGTGCCGGCAGGTGAAATACCGCAAACAGAAAAACATTCATTCAACGGTAGTTCCAGGTCGATGGTCAAGGATTATGTCCGCTCCCCAACTGTTGTCTGTACAAAAGGTTCGCGCTCAAATCAAAAGGCAAAGTTGAAGCAGTTTGTCCTTGTTGCTTGTCGTGCACTTCTGTTGTCAGGTATGTAAATGGAGACGGATGATTGTGTAAAATGGCACCAGCACTTCACACATTGAGCGGAGAAATGTGCAAATGACTCGCAATTTGGGAATTAGTCGTGTAAAACGCTGTGCGGGCTCAGTCCTGAGCGGTAAACCTGATACAGCTGCGCAGCTTTGTTCTGGCCAATTGGACACGACACAAAGCAGCACAAAACACCTTTTCTGTTGTATCAGTTCCATTGATGGGTTTGTTGAATGCAAGAGTGTCGGAGTTGTTGGACGTTGGTGCTTTGTTGTCAACAATCACACTCAGTCAATGAAGACATCGAAATGACGCACACCTTGTGTCTGGAGAAGGGCAGAGATTGTTCTGTTCTGGTGGAACATAAGGAAGTACGTCAGGCTGAACGGCACAAAGAACAAGTGGCGGTCTAGCACAATCACCAAACTGAACGTACAACAACAGAAAGACTAGGAAAACTGAACAAGAAAAGCACACTCTCGGTCCCGCCACGTCCGAATTCGCTTGTTCCAGTGTTTCGCTTTGTCCAGACTATTTCTTCATGAAAGAAGACCGGTGGAAAGCATACTGTCTCGCGTATCCTAAGATATCTTCGTAATCTGGGCGATTCCGCCTGTTATCATAGCACTCGTCCCATCAACACACCAGAATATGTGTTGTGAATCTTGGACTCACAAAGCAGTGTCGATTTGCTCATGGCCGACGTTTTGCTCTCCAGTGACTGTGCTTAATTTGTTTGCAAGTTGTTTGGTCAAAACAAGAACAAAAAGGACACAAACTTCCGGAACTGACGAGGTGGATTGAGCGTAAAGTGAACAAAACGCACGCCACGCAGTTGTGAATCTGAAATTCTGCGGGGCTGGTAGTTTTTGAGTGACTGGCAACCTGCGCCAACAGACGTCATCCAATTTCCCGTTGTCATGGGGAGTAAGGTGCACGCCTGGAGCCGCGCGACATCTCTCTGGCCCCCACTGATAGCTCACGAAACTCAACTTGCAAGATTGAACCAACTCTTGAACACTTCTCTCATTGCACAGCCCCTTCTGGGCAAAGACTTTTTTTGGATACGTCTGTGTCTTCGTGGAGTAGCCGGAAGGAAAACACGGGGGAAAACGACGGTCTGCCAATCGCCGATGTGTCCAACTTCACCAGTTCATATCCTGAGGTTGGGATCAAGTTTCAGACAATCTCTGTTTCGAGGAGGATGATTCCGGAAATCTCCCTGGTTCGAGTCAGAAGTAGAATTTGTGGAGCCAGCAGTGGAAACACCAGCCTGGGAACTGGGTACGAGTACGTCCGTCCACCCCACCAATCATTGTAATCGTGCCAGGACCAAGCACCAGTCATACTCAGTGAGGATATCTGTTTTAATTTGCTCCATTTTTGGCTGATGGTGTTGTCCAGACAATTGTGTGTGGTGCACGCGGATCTCAAATTCTTTGCATGTGAGGTTTCATTTAAAATTTTCATAGGAAGAAATTGGCATTGTTACACTAATGAGAGACATCAGTTCTAGTTAATGGAGAACAAATGGGAACAATGTGACGAGAGAGTTATCAATTATTCAATGTGTGCAGGCAATGCAACGCCGCGCTCCCATTCATCTACTTAGCAGTTTCTTGCACTGCAATTATTGAATTAAACAATGAATTTTTTTATTGCTTCCATACAAGTGGCTCGTGTTGTTATCAATTGGAAACCATGCTTGGTGTGACCAAACCGTCTTCCGAGTCGATGGCTTGGGAGCCCTTCATGAAAAGAACATGACTGTTGCCCCAAAAATTGTTGCGTCGTCGTTCACAAAATTTTCAGTCAAGTTTTCAAGATCCGACCAGGCTCAGGCCACGACGGAGAGCCTGCACACCTCAATCCTGGATTTGCCAGAGTTACACGAATTCAATTCGTGCTCAGCTGTGTAAATTCAGCCTTTTGTTTTCTGCGGAAGAAGTTGCAGACCACTGGGGATCCTCTGATCAGTGTCCTGCGAGCTCGACCACGATTGCACAAACTTGCAGTCATCACTCTGAAAGCGGGTTTTACTGACCACAACTGTCTGAAGTCGAGAACTAATTCAAAGCTGGGCGCCGCACCCAGAAGCAAGAATAACGAGGCAAAAGGCAGTCTAACTGCTGTGGAAGTTTTGCTATTTTGAGAATCTCGACGGTGATAAAATATTAAAAGCCATAAAACCGCTCTGAACAGGCTTTCACCCGCTGCAGACAACCAACCATGATCAGTTTCCCCACAGATGGTACCGATCTGGCTTGATCCTGCCTTGAATTTGGACAAGAGCAGAGCATTTGAAAGGACTCGGATTTCTTCACCCACGAAGACAGAGATGTTTGATCAGACAAAGCACACTCGCACAGTCGGAAAAGGTTGTTGCTCACGGGCGAAAAACCAGAGTGTCCAGTTGCCGCAAACTGTATCGCCAAACCTACCCTTTTGAGAACCCAACAAAGTCCTGGTTCTTGAAAACACGTGACCTCAAAAGGTCCAAACCGTCAACCATGAATGTGATACTGAACAGGAATCGCAAATCTGTTACTTCCTACAAGCGCCACACTTTGTGGTGAACCACCTCAAGAGTGGGCTCTCTTTGAAGTTCAAAGGGAGTCATAAACCTCAAAACAAGAAACACTTGTCAACACTGCACACAGAAAGTGTTGGTTCTCCGGCCTGGCAATAAAACTTCCTCAAGCTCCGACACTGTGAACAGAAGAAAAAGCATAGAGAAAAGAGAGAACTGAAAGATCAGGAAGAAAAGGAGTTTTTGTTTTCATACTTGATTGTCGTAACGCCTGAGCTCTCGAAACCCGCTCATTCCCACCAAAATATTGCAACAAATAGTTCTCACAATTATTATTCACAAGTAACATCGTGATACTTCAGACAGATTGAAGTTGGCTGCATTCAGTTTTTCAAACTCATGTGTTCGTGTGGAGGCAAAGTTTCACTGTGAGTTTGGTGAACCATTTTTGGTGTCTCATAGATTTTGTGCCATTCGAGTTTCTTTTGATGTCCACAAGTTTGAGAGAGTGCACCTGCAGATGAGATAGATTTACTGAATATTGCGCGCTCTTTCTGAGGGTCATTCATATTTGAAGACCCGGGGGACACCAGCTAAATCACAATGATAAATCTGCCGCCTTTGTTTTTTGCAGTCTTTTCATCACCATGCAGGTAATTGTCTCGCATGTGGAGATCCGGTCGTCCTTCGAAGCGGCTTTTTATTCAAGACGTGTTACGAAAGAGAAAGAAGCTGTCGTTGGGTATCGCTGTGTCATTGCTGCGTGCAGTCGTGGTCTTCGCATTTGTTTTTCTGTCTGAATTTGTTGGCAATAGTGCCCTTCAAGACACAGCTTGGTCAAGCAACGGTGACAGAGTGACACAAATCAAACCCAATCACGCCCCCTCAAATCATGCTGGGTGAGTGTTGTGGAATCAAGGCAATAAAAAAATGAAACCAGCAATTCAGGACAGCCAGTCTTGTTCCAGACAGCCGCACAAGCTGACCTGTCCAAGTTTGGACGATTTTGGAGAAGTCTGGGTGAGTTTTCGTAAGTTTAGTGAAGATGGGTCGAGATGAGTAACATTGGGTGAGGATGGGTGATAGTGTCGGATGACGAGTGGTGGTGGGTGATCCTCCCCATCCACTCTCATCCACCTTTACTCATCCTCACTCATTCTCACCTCCCAATGACCTCCCTTACCCAACCTCACCATTCCTACCCGTCACTAAACTGCCAAAAATCTGCCAAACTCAGCAAATGCAGCCCCAAGGGCTCATTGCCTGTCACTCACCTGAATGAATGCAGATGATCAAGATCCCACCAACCCACTGCACATGCAAAAGTCACTTTCTGCCCTCCACCACCAAACAAACTCACGCCATCCACACCCACTTTCAGTGCTATTCGTGGGTTGCACCCTGGGTCGTGAAGAGCGAATTTTTGTGGATTGTTTCCTCTGTTCACTTCTCCGAATGTCTGTCCTTCCCACGGGATGAAGAAACGAATCATGAATTTCAATCTCCTTTCGAGTACGTGTGACTGAAAGAAGTCTTTCAATGTCAGCTGATGAACGCAGACAAAAGACTTCCGAACACATCAAAGCAAGTGAAGCCTGAAATCCTTGGAACCGCTCTGTCCACAACACACAGCAAAAGTGACTGCATTTGGCCGCACAAGCCAAGCTGGTGCTGGTTTTTGCCTTTGTCATTTCCTGTCATTGTGCCGTTGGTTCCAGTGCATCCGTGAGGTTCTTTTGTTGTCGTCCATTGTCTGCTGCAAAGGAGACGAAGAGGGCGAGGAGAAAAAAAAACAAGAGCGAGAGGAAGAGATGCAGAGGGAACCTGGAGGGGCGAGGCACGTATGATTCGTCGCGATGCAGTGAACTCAGGTGTCAGAACGACAAACTTGACACGAAAAGTTTGTTGAAAGCTCGATGATTTTCTCACCACATCATTTCTGGTCTTCATGGACAAGAAGCAAGAATTCTGTCCGCTGATTCAAAACGAAGCTGCTGCAAAATGCACACAAACTGTTCGTGACCGACTCAAATGTGACAGAAATTTGCAGAAAATGCTGGTAGCTCAATTCAACTTGCAGAGATTTGAAGAAAAGTAATGTACTGGATTTTCATATTGACGTCGGGGCAATTCAGTGGGATTGGAGTTTGGTTCCCAAAATTGACATCTCTGAATTGAACAAAACTGTACAAATTTTACTTTTTAACTCCTGTTGCCTTTTGGTGATTTCTCAACCAAATCGCACGTTGCTAAAATCACCTTCAGCATAAAATTGCTCTCCATCCAAGGAAAATCCTGTGGGATTTTTGAGGTCAGAAGGAACCAACGCAGACTAGTTTGAATGATTTTCGAGGACGACGTAAAAGTTGCTTCGGCACAAAATTGCACTGAATGATCCCGCGTTGAATTTCAAACCCATTAGCATCGAAAAACGTTCCGCCTCCCTCCTTGACATTTCAGTTCTCTCTTCCTCCAGTTCTTCAGAAACAAGGAACGCTACAAATGAAAATCTTTCATTTTGGAATGAAAAATTCCTCAGTGCAGAGCTGCGCGCGGATTTGTGTCGAACCCCGTAGCAAACCTCTGCAATTCACACTGAAACAGTGCTGTGCCTCAGGAAACTTTTTACATGCTCAAAAAACATTTAAAGTGCAGCGAACAAGTGAACGAAGTTCAGGTTTTTCGCATAAAATATTAGAAAGGTCCATCCACTCACTTTTTCGGACACGTGTGCGTGCAACATTTGAGTTTCTTTCTGATCAACTCTGCCGAATTTGCTTGCCACTGGTCTTTCTCTGGCAAGAAAACCGGGCCCACCCAATCCAAGATCAGCTGTCTCCTTTTTGTTTGCTTGAGGTCAACATGTGAATGCCACCCAGAGTTGTCTTCTACCAGCACCAGAGAGTGCCACTGACAGGTCAGGTGAGGTCAACGATGAAGAGACAACCTCAGCAATGTGACAGACGGCTAGGTCTGCGAAATTCATAAGTTAGAACATCATAAAAACAAGATAGAAAAGGCTACGAGTCACTGATATGGAGGGAACAAGACCATTGACTTTGGGTGCAGAACGGTGGGGTGATCTAGCCCACAAGACGGAAAAACAGACAGAAGACATCACCTCTTTTGCGAAAAGGCCACACACTTGCAGAATAGGAACAGACGAAAGCGAGAGAAAGGCAATTTTGATCCAGTTGCCCGTTCACTATGGTATATCAGACTGGCCCAACAAGAACAAGCATCAGCTGCTCGCGACACGGGCTCATCGTCTAAAAGAGGCTGGTTTACACCAGAGCTCAAGGAAACGCATCTCGGTTGTCAGAAGTTTTCCAGAGAAGATTCCTCGCCCTTTGTGCTCCAACCTTTCCTGTACCCGACGCCCCTTCCCGAAAGGAGCCACCTATTGTTGGCAAATGCGCGCAGTGTTGCTGAGGAGAGGTAATTAATAAGACAGGACAATTTTCCTAATTAAATTGGAGCTTCTTTCCCCATTGAGTTCTGTGTGATCGTAATCACATCACTCCCCTCAGACGCCGAGCAATGCAGGGAAAAAGAAAAGCTTGCAACAGGAAGACGCACACCCTTGATACAGAGATGTTTTTTGTCGGATATAGTTTTTGTATCGTGTTGCGTGTGAAGCCTTTGCGAACTATGAGTCTCTTCATCCAGCGACATGCTCGTGACATGGCGTTGGAAAAAACGAGAGGAAAGTTTTTGTGTCCTATGATCCTGATACTTCAGTCTAGAGCAAAACTTTTTGTGTAATTCTGCTTGTGTAAGGATTTTATGCGACAGGGAACTTGGAAAACTGAAAAGAAAACGTCGTTGTTGTATTTCGAAGATCAGGAGAGTTGTCTTTGTTGTTGCACAGAAACGTTGCTGCAGGATTTTTTTAAAATTTAAATTGCCCCCTTGGTTACTTTGGGGAGACTTTTCAAAATATCAGAGACGTTTTACCAGTTAGAAGAACAGTAAGCAGCAACGATTCTGAGTAGTTAGGATGTGCCTGAACTCGTGAACGGAAAATAGAAGCGACAGACATGCCACACAGAGACAAGGAACAAATGGAGTTTCCCTTGAACACAACTGCCCAGCATTTTGTGTGGACTGAACCTGTTCAGCTGCACTTGCGGCGTTTCACCACTAGAGAGGAGTGATGCTTTGAGCGTTATACCCACATTGATTCGGAGACGTTCAGAAAAAATCTCCGTCCTCAGAGTTCCAGAACTTCTTTCGGATGCAATCCTCTGCAAGTCGGCGTGGTGAGCTCCTGTAAGCCACTCCGACTGATGTGGGCCTCGGAAAGCCGAGTCTTTTGATTAGAATGTCCTTCGCGCCACCTGAGTTGCATGATCCCCACAACATGAACTGATCACTTCTCGCCAATTTATTGCCAGTGCAAGTCGCCTTGCAAGAATATTTCTCCGAAAAGACGTGCAGGTACGAGCGGCATTGGTGTAGAAACCGGGGCTTTTGTTTGCGCCTTCTTTGCTGCTCATTTCTTCAAGAAACCGAAAGAATAAGAAAGACGAGTGCATGTTCTGGACACCAGAACAGACTATTACTCCACCCAAAATTAAATTTCGAGGGTGAGAGCAGGATTTCCAGAAATAAAGCGGCGTCGTTCCATCAAGTTTGACACAAAATGGGACAGTTTAGTGGTGAAAATGATAAACATCCTTCACAGAACAACTTCCAAATTGATAATGATAGATAGGACATTGTGTGTATTATCATGGTAATTTGGCGTTGCAAGTGGCCGTTTGTCTTCATAGGGTTTCAACTGCTGCAGTCTGAAGTTGCGACTCACAATCTACGACCCAAACAGAGAAGCTGCGCCCTGCAAAAGTATGACCGTACCGGGCAAGCGCAAAACTCAGCTAACGTTTTGGTGCTTGTGTCGCAAGAATTATTTCTCGAAGAAACTGAGATCTACAAGTCTGTATCTGATGGAAACTTACAAGCGAAATTGCAAAATTGCAGCAGCAGAGTGATAAAATTTTGTCCAATGTTGCCCGATGAAGAGACTGTTCCGGAAGAAAACAATTCAGAACAGGTCCTAATGCAAAAAAAAACAACAACCCCAAAACATGGCACCATTTTTGACGATGTGTTTTGCAACATAACCCTCGATGCCCAATACATTTTCATCTTCTTTGCATTATCTGAGAAGCGCCTGTACTTTATTGCGAATCTGCATGGGGGGAGATTTTCTGGCCTTTGCGGTCAAACCGATATTTTGGGAATCAAATTTATAGAAGACGTGAATTTTGTTCTGCTGCACCTTTTGAAGAGAACTGACCCTTGTTTACCTTCTTTCTTTGTTCCATCAAAATTGTTTGTTTGCGTCGGAAATTAAGCACTTTTCTCGTGGGATGATTAGCAGGATGACATTTCCAACACGGAGCAGCGAGGCCGTACATGTCGAGCTGAGTTGTCTGGTTCAAGTGTCACGGTTTCATCACACCAATCGAAAGCAGTCATCAAGAGTTGAAAAGAAGCGTTCCCTGCAGAGTGATAAAACTCACCAGATTAGCCAAACATTCCCCAAGTTTATTCAGTGAAATTCGCACTGGAAACTTGAACCTGCCCAAAGGGGGAAACCCTCAATTGATCTTCGCTCAATTAGTCTTAGCGATACTTGAAATAAGCCTTTTAGCCCAAAGTATAGATTCGCTCGGGGTGTCGTCAAGAGAGAAGGAAGCGCTGCCGGTGTAGCTGGATGAATACGTCAACGGAGTAACCTCCATTACTTCCTATTGCTTCTGTGTATTTGCACTGACACATCAAAGGCCTGTCGAGCACGGTTTTGCGTGTCTCTTCCATTTGCGTCGCTCTTCCCTATTTGATCAGCTTTCCTTAATTCTCGCAGGATGGCTATGGTAGAGATAATCCATGGTGCAGGCTTGTCTTGCGTCCCTTTGTATTGCTTGTAAGTGGCGAATGATTCCTCCCGTAGGTGTGTTGACAGTGGGCGCTTTACCTGTGAGTCTGTGGGCACACGCAGTCACCACACACGGCAATCAGTGTTGAATTGTTTGGCGTCACCTCAAGTTGAAAATCACCTGCAAACTTTGACGTCGGTCACCAAACGGTTCGAAAAAGTTTTTTTCGCTGTTGTTGGACATCGGAGCTGTCAGTTTGAGAGGAAAAGACCATGTGCAGAAGGATATTTTCCGCAAATATATGTGAACAAATTGTGCCTTTTGTGGAGTATTTTCCGATGACAGGTTACCCCTGACCAAAACTGAAATTTTGTGGTGAAAAAGCAGTTCCACTGTAAAAAGGTTTGCTCACCACATCTTTCGGGTAGAGATTCAATGAGAGGTAAATCCGGCTGCATGTTTGCAACCTTACCCAAGCAACTCTCCCATTTCAGGCGACCACGACATGTTGTCGACTGAATAAGTTTGCACTGGAGAACCCACGCGTTTTGAAAACCTCCCATTCACAGGCGGTAAATTCAAGAGACAGCTGCTTAAGAAGGATTTAATGAGCACGGGACGCAGCATTTAATTGCCATTAGTGAATGAAAAAGAGGATTCGGCAGTGGGGCGAGCGGAGCGCTGCGCCGCTCCCAGCTGATCATGCAATCCGCCGCTTTAACTGTCAACTTTTTTTCTGATTTCGCATTGCATGAGTCATTTCAGCTGCAGAACAGTAAAACAGAAAACCCCGAATCCTCAACCTTTTGTCATTGGTGCAAGGTGGAGCTGCAACCAGTCCACCTCAAGAACCTCTGCAACAAAAACTGATGCACCACATTCACAACACAAGAAAAGCAAAATAATAATGCTGCTGGGTGTCAAGAACATGGTTTGCGGTCTAAGTTGACCAGCTTTACTCCCCACCTAATTGTTGCGTGTTTGCCCATGATAGTCTCACAGATAAAGGCTGCTGAGTGAAGACACCAATTAGACAAACGATTCGCCTGTTGCACGCAACTTGGTGTGCAAGAGTTGGCACTCAGACGGCTACTTGCGCCACATGAAAAGTTATTTACTCCACCCACGAGAACAAGGTTCGTCGGGACCGGCGTCTCAAAGTTGCGGAGGCGATCTGGCTCACAAGATCGATGTGGACTTCTGCAGTCTGTGAACGGATCTTTAGTTTGGATCCATGTCATTTTTGAGCACCAATTTAGCGGCTGTTCTCAAGCTTTGGAATTGCATGTGTCCTTCGGTTTGGGGTTGATGGAAGTTTACAGCCAATTCTTCGCTTGCCTCTGGTGATGTTCCGAGTTTTGTTCAACACAACTGAAAGGAAAGAGTCACAAACATCAAACATTTGATGGGGGTGTCCACCGTGAATCTTGGAAATTAACCAGACAGATCTTGGTTCCACACTGTGAAAGTTGCATCAAAGCTGCAATTGGGCATTCCAATCATACCGCAAGGCTTGCACTAACGACACAAAGAACATCCCCGCAGGGTCCAGTCGAGCTTCCAGGGCTAAAGCATGGGTCACGAACATGTCGTGCAAAGATGTTGAGACAACTGTGCTCTGTGCTCGAGATGATGACCTTCCACCTCTGCAAGACGGACGCAGAAGTCTGAAATCCCGTGCTGCTGGGAACCTTGCACTCCGAAATTCTCTGCGGTTTCACACAGCGAACAATTCCGTTTTCGCTTCGCTTCAAGAGGAACCAAGCTCAGGCCGCAACAACAGACTTTAGGCCTGCCCAACTAAGACTCGATCTGTATCAAGCTCAACAGAGGATTGGATGAGCAAATATTGCTGATGAATCTATCAGAACAAGGCTCTGTTCCACAGGATTCATCCTGTTTTGTTATTCCGTGCACTCGCCTCACAACTGATGCCTGCTCGAGGAAAAGGAGAAAGAAGATGCTTCTGCATGAATAGGTGGTTCCTTCTCCACTTGAAGAACTTGATTAAACTTTCCTGGTCCTCCTGACAAGCGAGGAAAAGTCAGCTTCCTCCAGCGTGACACTCTCCAGAAACACTGAAACACTGAACCAATCGCTGAAGAGACCAAACTGTTGTCTGTTTGGAAGCACTCAGCCACACTCTCATTCATACGTGTAAACTTTGTCTCAAGTGTTTGTTGGAAATATACAAATCTCAACGCGTACCTTGAGGGATATCAGTTTCTGATCCGATTCTGGTTTCTCCAACGCCACAAATCGTGTTTATCCATCCGCGAGAGTCACAGGTGCGAGAGCATGCAGTGACCATTTTTGGCGTAATACACAGTGACTTCAACTCCCCAGAACCTGTGGCATTCGGGTCAACGAGAGATCCTCCAGCTTCCACTTGGGGAGTGGAGCATTGGCTGATCTGGAAATAGGGTCAAACAGGCCAGACCTTTCAGGAGAGTCAGGACGTTTCAACAGCAGCATTTAGCTGAAGGGTGCTGAGGTTACTCCGAGAGCGCAAGGTTGCAATGATGTACGCGGTAAGAGCCATCAAAGTGTTCCCGCTGGTTCCTGCCATTTTTCGTGTCTTACCGATCCATCGCAGTCGGTTGTGAACTTTCCTTGCATCCGGAAATGAGAACGTATAAAAACGATGTGCGCCGTTAT
>JAAUXT010150554.1_pt1 | contig 28053 bp, 33 predicted proteins | sample 7278171 | NCBI WGS metagenome assembly JAAUXT01 (sample SAMN14350112, study PRJNA611818) | marine sediment metagenome | isolation source: surface marine sediment (1.8m) | place: French Polynesia: Moorea | collected 2018-08
GAATATTCTATAACATTCATGCATCAACCAATTTGAGTATATAAACCAGGATTTGTGACAGGCTTGTCAGTTCATCACCAGCCATCAATAAAGATAACAACAGTCAACTGGGAACATGACTTAGTCTTCATTCGACATGGTGACCCTAATGTGATCTTCTGGTGGATAACAGTGACCAAGGAGTAGTAGTTCTGGACAACTGGACTACAGACTGCAGCAACTGGAAGGAGTACCAGCACCCTCACTGGAAGGACAGCTGCATCATTCTCCAGCGCAGGATTAAGAGCTTCACTGGAAAGTTTCTACAAGATCTGCATGGAAGTTTACTGAATATACTACACAAACACCACCACAGACACCAAACCACTCACGCACCAATCTACTTGCGCACCAACACACACAGACACACACGTACACACAAGCACAGAGCTCTGAATTTTGCTCCTGAGCTCTGTCAGCTCCGGCACGACCACTCACATTCTCGCACGTTGCTTACGTCATACAGCTGTTGCATCATGCTTATGTCATACAGCTGTTGCATCATGCTTACGTCATACAGCTGTTGCATCATGCTTACGTCATACAGCTGTTGCATCATGCTGGGCGGGATGAGTGAGTCAGCGAGGCCGGACAGGAAGAGCGTCGGCATCGTGATTCGCTGCACCCGGCTCCGCGTGGGGTACTGCAACACAAACACGTTTGTCCATCTACTTCTGCAAAATGCAAGCCAATAATCCTTGTCCTTGCACGCACCCCCTCCCTACACACCGTTTGCTGTGTTGTCGCCTGAAGGTGCCTGGACAGTGAAGAGTGGTTTGAATAGCAAAGGGCACGTGAATCTCCACGGATTGTGTGTTGACCTTCAATGACGGCAGCCCCTCCCAACCCTTCTCAACACCACACCCTATCTCCACCCGGTGGAACAGGCACAGACGACGACCAGGCATTCTTGACGACCACCCTCATTGAAGGTCGCCAAGAATGCCTGGAATTTCGCGTGTGGTCGACGACCAGCTGAGCAGCAGAAATGACCCACATACAAGTTGGCCCTGCCTGGCAGGTTCTCAAGAATGCCTGACAAAATTTCACGTTCATCATGACGTTGTCAAAATGTTTGGGTCGTCGTCCCTGCCCGATACACCTCATCTCACCCAGTCCACGCTCTCAGTGAGCCTCACCCTGACTCGACCCTCACCCCCCCCCCAAGCTCGCCTTTCTTCACCAAGCTCACACCCCAACCCGTTTGCAACCCACCCCACCCTGCCTGCTGCCTCCGCTACCCACCTTGTTCTTGTGGACCCAGTCCGGGAGAAAGTGCAGCACCCTGAGATCGAAGAGGTATCGCCCGATGTCGGGCAGCGACGTGAACGTGTTCTCAAGCACGAGGCACAGCGGCGCCCCCTGCTGCCGGCTCCACGTCTGCGTCGCGAGCTGCGCCGCCACAGCGCCGCCCAGCGACCTGCGGCAGAACCACACCTGTGAACCCTGGCACACTCATCACGTTGTGTTCTGCTGTCGCAAACACGTGACAAAGATTCAGTAGTTTTCTTCGAGGAAATCGAACGCGCCCACTGACCTGCCGAAGAGCACGATCTTCCTGCGGTCGATGTCGCTTCGCTGCAGCAGATACTCGAGGGCGGCGCGCGCGTCCATGTATAAACCTGCAACAACAAGGGACAGACCTGCAACAACAACGGACTTGTACAGACCTGCAACAACAAGGGACAGACCTGCAACAACAACGGACTTGTACAGACCTGCAACAACAAGGGACAGACCTGCAACAACAACGGACTTGTACAGACCTGCAACAACAACGGACTTGTACAGACCTGCAACAAGTGACACGTACAGTCCTGCAACAACAAGGGACTTGGACAGATCTGCTGCCACACAAGACATGTGGAAACCCGCTGTGCCAGCTGGCACATTTTGGAGGTTTTGGCAATGCAGGGTTTGTTTTGCCAAAATGCCGGTGTGTGTGTGTGTGTGTGTGTGTGTGTACCCGTTTGTCTGTGTGCCTCTTTGTCTGTGTTTGCAAACATCCAGGGGGTTGACATTATTTTCAGGGCCAAGCCCTTGGATCCCCCCTGGACAGACCGGAAGTACGCACCGCCCTCGCTGGGTTTCCCCTCACTCTTGCCGTAGCCTCGGTACTCGACCAGCAGGATGTTGCACTTCAAGGCGGCGTAGAGACCCTGAGCGTTGTACAACCTGCAGAACAACGGATAAATCAGGAATGTGGGACCAGCCGGTGCGCCGTCAAACATAGAAGGTCAGAATTCAAGCTCAGAAATATCCCGTCTTGGTCTCGTGCGAAGCGCAATACGTTCAAATAATTGGTGTTTCATCTGTTCCGTTGTGTTGTGTGTGGGTGTGTGTTGTGTCTGTGCGATACATCGAAAGACACAGATACAGACACCGAGGCATACAGAGTGAAGAGAATGAGACCACGTGACCTGTGTCCGATATTGCCGGCATTGCCATGGAAATAGATGAGCGTGGGCGCAGCGCTGAGCAGCGGCGGCGGCTGCGTCAACAGGTAGGCGTGGATGCGCAAACCGTCCCGCGTTCTGCAACACGACACGAAAAGGGACCCGTTGAAATGGCTGCGTGTTTCGTGGTTTTCGAACTGAGGACACAACGCTGGAAGCACCACGTGACACAGACCTGAGAAAGAGGCTCTCAAACGGGAGTCCGAGGGCCGACGGCGACTCGACGAAGAGACGCGACGTGTCGGGTTGGTTCGGGTAGTACAGCAGCAGGTCCTGCACGTTGTACGCCACGCCTATGAAAGAAACACCACCAAGACGTAAGGGAACAGGTGTGCGTCAAGTGTGCATTCACGTCTGCAACACACGACACAAGCCCGTGCGTTTGCACGTGTTCGAGTTCGTGGTTTTCCTGGCTACGCCTGCGAAAAGATGCAATTGTGTGCGCACGAGCGAAAATTCCGCCGCTGTCTCGTGGTCCCACTTTTTTGGCATTCTAAAGCCATAATCTTGTTGAGATCAGAGACACATCATCGTTCCAATGGCCTGTGTCCTTGGTACCTTTGGGGAGATTATGCAGGACCCTGAAATGTACGTCGAGCCAACACCAACGTCGAGCAGAGCGCAGAAATTGGTGACGCTGTGCACAGTTTCCATGACATCGGCCAATCAGCACACACCACTCAATGTTGGCGTTGACGCGATGTTCAACGAAACTTCGCTGCATGATCCCCCCGACTGTCCTGTGTGGGAAAATTCGCATCTTCCCACGCGAGCTGTCCAGCTTTCAGTGAGGAGCTGAGTACCTCGCAGAACTGCTTCAGCAGAGCTGCACAAAGCCAAAGCTGCTCCCCAGGACATCACCTTGTACTGGTCTATAAAAGCTATGAGCATGATACCCCTACAAGGAGAGTTTCTCTCTACTGGAGTGAATAATAAACAGAAGTATGCACAACTGTCTTATTCACTCTGGTACAGCTGAGCTGGAACCTGAGATTGCAACACCACAGTGCCACAAGTAGCGGTGTAGTGAACGGGGCGCCCACCAGGGGATGACCGCACACAACACGACTGTCTCACTCCTATCTGCGGGCCTGACGCCCACTCACCCATGAACGCCAGCACGAGCAGGACGAACGCCCAGACGCCGCCGTAGCGCCACCACGTCAGCAGCAGGATGAGGAAGAAGGAGGCGAGGAAGCCCCAGAAGCGCATGGCGAGGCGCAGCGCGAGCGTCACGGCGAGACGCCACCAGGTCGGCGCCGTCAGGTCCGCGGCGGCGGCGTCGGCGTCGGGCGCGGTGCCTCCAGCAGGGTCGTCGGTCTACAGCGAAACGGCGAGACGTTGGTTCGCATGGTGTGACGCATACGTGCACTGACGTCGTGTGGAGAACTGGTCACATGACATCACGTGCAAAAGGGTCAACGTTGGATTGGCACAATTTCACTTGTTTCGCACTGGTCAGATTTGTGTGTATGTGTGTGTGTGTGTGTGTGTTCGTAGGTCTGACCTTTGTTTGAAAGGCACTTCATTTTATCTTTGAAGCTGACAGAGCTGGACGTCTAAACCGTCAAGAAAGCCAACAAAATCCAACTCACCAACAGTGGGACAGCAACGTCACCATTTTTGGCCATAACCCTGAAAACCCTTCCCCTGAGAAACTTCTTGAGCCTCCTCAGCATACAGAGCAATGGCCGTCAGCGGTCCGCCTCCGGTGAACACAGTCAGTGCAAAACAGAAAGCAAAATGTGGCATAAATCGATTTTAAAAGCGCAGGCACGAAAAACCGGAAGCTTCCACATATCAATCGGTGTCTGGGAAAATGTTCGCCCCGCAAGCTATAGCTGCGAGGGCGCCACCAGTTCCCGCCAAGTACGCGCCTGGGCAGACAGACAGACAGACAGACAGACAGACAGACAGACAGACAGACAGACACACACACATACATACATACATACATACATACATACATACATACATACATACATACATACATACATACATACATACATACATACACATTATCACTGACACGCACACACACCACACTCACACATGTATGTGAACACACATCGCTGCCTTGAATTCCATTCCACTGTTCAAGTCACATGTGGCAGGAAAAGACTTTCCAAGTTTCCAAATTCTCGACTCCAAAAAGACTAAAGGACGGCGCGGCGTTGGCACGGAACCCTGTGTTTGGTACAAATGTAATAGTTTGCTTGAAAATTCTTCTCCGGGGGTCAGCCTTGGCCTGCTGATGGGACACTTCGACCCCGACCCGCCTCATCGCACACAAGATTCGGAATATAATTTCAGATACGAGTATTGTATACGCTGAGGTCAGCAAGGTGCCGTGTGGCTGGCCAGTTTCAAAAGGCAAAAAAGTTTCAAACGAAGCAAGTTCTGGTTGAGACACTTTCTCTCCACTTTTTCACACAATAACTTCGTCAAGGCGCTGAGCATGGAGTTCAGATTTTGCTCTGACATACACATTTCATTATGCCTGGCCACGTATGGACCTGGCTTGACGAAAACAACCCTGGACAAAACACCTCAGCCCGGGTGCGTACTGAATGCGTGGTGTGCAACTGCTTGGTTCGCGTCGCGATTTCTGCGCAAGTCTTGACGCTGCGCTGGTTGTGCGAAGTCCCTTTAGGGCGAAGCACCATGTGGTAGTGCAGTATATGGCAAGGTGGCTGAAATGTCCCCTGTCCCTCCCCCCTTAACCCCCCTCCCCTCTCCCAACCCCCTCCTCCTCCCCAACCCCTGTCCCCCTTACCTGTACCCCCCACCCCTAGCTCCCCCCTTCGGAAGACAAGGATGACAAAGAAGAATTGACGACATCACCGGCAAGGGACTTCGCAAAGCAGTTGCCTTGAGCAGTGCTTCTTGTTGACTTGTGCAGAGACCCAGCGCATAACGCATCCGGTGTGTTACAAGGACGTCAAGCGTGAAAAAGTGTCAGACTTTTTACACTCCAGTCGTTACCCACAAAAGGCGGTGTAATTTCCAGGCGACGGAGCTCAGGCTGCAGATCGAGATAATTTCAACGGGACACACGCCAAATTGTTGGTCTTTGTAGAGAGCGGATCGAGAATTTGGTCAGGCGATCGGTGCACTTGCTTGACAGATGGTGTTGTGAACGTTTTGAGCTCGCATCGCCAAATATGGGAGGGGAGAGAAATATGGGGTGGGGGGAGAAGGATTTTGGTGCCAGCTGAAGGTCCCTGGGTCCCAGGCCCTCCCCTTGTGTGCACCCACCCCAGACCTGTTGTTTCGGAAACAGAAGGAAATGGTTTTACTCGTTCCCAAGGCAACAGTCGTTCTTCCTCCATCTGGGCCTCCCCGTGACTAAGTCTCCTGGATCCGCGCGTGGTGTTTCAGTCGGAGAAAACAATTTGATGCGTAAATATTTTTCACTTTGATCGACAGTGTTGAACTACTTTTCTTGACGTCAGGGTGTGGAGGGTATCATTCCACCGGTTCCCAACCGATGCGAATGGGAATTTGTGTGGAATCGGACAGTTCACATGCTGTACCCACAGCTTTTGTTTTGACTTCGAGTTTTGGAAGTTGAACATTTACATTGATTTTTCGGGTCAATGGTCACAAAGAGCCTGTCGCTAAAGATTGAGAACAAGTTCGACACAGACTCTGCAGCTGTGGTGTTGACTCCACAGCCCTGCTCCCCTGACACAGTCTGATCTTGCCTCGTCCCCTGCACCCTGATCTGCACCCAGGCGCTTCCCAGTCAGCCGCACAAGACGTCATCAAGTCGCCGAAACCCTCACCTCACACTTCGGGTCGACGTCCTGGGAAGAACACACGCTCAACCAACTTCCAAAATGGTAAGTGATCGGCTCCGTCAGAATCTTCGGAAATTTCACAGTTTAAAATGCATCGCGCATAGTGTCTGTTTCGTGCGTTCACACCTGCAAAAGACGCCCAAAAAGTACCGTCGCTCTGCGAACACTGTTGAACAAAGTTGCTTTGATGTGCTTCTTCTGGCTGCAAGCTTTTTTGTCTTTGCAAGTGTTCAAAAACAGTGTTATTTTTTTGCCTTTTTTGGCCCTGTTTACCTGCACAGGTGTGACGGAAAACACTGTTCATCGTTTTGTGCGTTTTTACCACTTGATGCATCGTCTACTGCCTGCGTGGTGCATGTCCTGTGTTCTCAGTTCCCTGCAGCGCTGCTGAGGGGCCCTGGATCAGAAGCATTTTCACCTGGTTCCCTGTGTGTTTCAGCCCCTGTACCACCTGACCCCCGGCCAGTACCGCGGTTCAGTCCGCTTCTTCAACCAGAACTCGACGCAGGGTCGACTCGGCCCCGCCGAGATCGACTCCATCCTGCAGAAGTTCAACATCAACGCGTCCGACGAGGACATCCACCGCATGATCAAGAGCATCAGCATCGACCGTGAGTCTGAAGCCGCGCCACGCGCGCATGCAGACACGCACACAAACGGAGAGACAGAGATAGACAGAGGGACGCATGTGGCGCGTGTGCGTGTGTGTGTGCGTGTGTGTAGATGTGCATCTACAATTTTCTTCTCCTTCTCTCTCTCTCTCTCTCTCTCTCTCTCTCGCTCTCTCTTTCTCTCGCTCCCTTGCTTTCTCTTGCATCTGTTCCCAGCAGGTCTGTCTGTCTGTCTGTCTGTCTGTCTGTCTGTCTGTCTCAATGGGCCTGGACCCGCAGGCCTGACCTCCCTCCCCATGTCTCCCTGCAGCTCTGGGGATCGACATGCAGGCTTTCCTCGACTACATGGCGACGCACGTGGATTACCGTGACCAGGAGCAGGAGTACATGGAGTGTTTCCGCATGTTCGACAAGTCCGGGTCCGGCTCCATCAACCGCAGCGAACTCAAGTGAGTCCAGCCCTGCAGGTTCTGAGCAACACGCAGTTTTGGTAGTGCCTGCCCGAGCGCGCCCACGTACACGTCAGAAAAGACGCCCTGAATCGGTTTGCCAGTCAAGCTCCGCCTGCCCGTTCAAGCATTTCTGGATTCGCGTTTCTGTTTTTTTATTCTGGGTCGCACTGCTGTTCTTTTTATATTTTGGTGGGGCTTGTGGCTGCAAAACCCAGAACAACCCAGAGAAAAATCCAGTATTTTGCAAGCCCAGGGACGTGAAGAGAATAGGCCCTTGTGTTGGGCGCGTGCCTTGTGTAGGAGCGACGCGCGTGTCTAAACGAGTGTTGTTCGGGTGCGAATGAGGAGCAGATTTCCTTCTTGTTGGAACGAAAACACGAGATTCCGTAACGGTTGTTGAACTGTGGATATTCTCGGGTTCAGTCAGCGTGTCGCATTTCACTCTGTGAAAGCATCAAAATCACTCGAGCGGAAAGAGTCCAAAGCGAACGTAGATCACACAGTTCCATCAGTAAAAACGCTTTTGTGAGGAGATGCCTGGTTCACACAAGATGCGCCACGCGTTCCGTCCACTGCAGAAGCAACTAGACGCTGTGTCAAATCAACGACGACGCAGCGCATTTTGACCTGTAGAGGGACGCATCGCGTGACGCGTTCAGTGTGAACCTGCCTTGAGTGCCCCATTGCTACAAATGCGTGGACATGGAACAGTGATATCTCGCACTGAATGCCTTTGGCACCTGAACACAAATTTCTCCCGAGAAGCCAAGAAGCAAAGCATCTCGCAGGTTGCTTCACACCAACAGTGAGGGTGGTTCCAGGGCTTGGCCGACTGGGCTCCACCCTCAAAGGGGTCCGATTCCAACTGTGCATCTGGTGCGTTGGAACTGAACAAGAAATCAACCTTTGTATGATCAACGGGTCTAGTCCCCAGATTCCACACGGTGGATCCACCTCTGCAACAAACAGCCCGAGTCAACTCACGAGATGGGCTTTCAACATGAACCTATCCCATTGAACATGACCATGTGAGGTCAAGGTTCGAATGTCAGGGAAATTTCAACCCAACTGAAGCAGTTTCAAGCAAGTGACTCAGCTGGTTTGCTCTGTCACCAATGCACGCAGTGATGCCAGTGGCACAGAAACCCATGACTGGTTGATTCGTTGATTGGTGACTGACTTTTACTGACAACTTGATTGATTGATTGCTGACTGAATTGATGGGCTGTGTTTCCCATTGATTGACTGATGCTCGACTGATTGATTGCAGGTACGTGATGACCAAGCTGGGCAACACCAAGATTGATCTGGACGATCTGATGGACGAAGTGGACCTCAACAAGGATGGGCAAATTGACATCGAAGGTGCGGACACGGGGAGACGAGGGGGGAGGACAGGGAGGACCCCGGGGAAACGAGGGAGGAGGAGAGGAGGAGGAAGGGGAGAGGGAGGACCCTGGGGAGGAACCAAGGGAAAATCCTGCGGGAGATTCAGGGAAGTTCCAGGGGAGACATGGGAGAATGTGAGGGAGGATTCCAAAAACACAGAGGTCTTGGTGGAGGGTCCGAGACGAGAGAAGATCTGGAGGCGGAGACGGGGCGCGAAGAGGAGGGACCAACCCAGGGTCCAGGGACGAGTTGCACAGATCCGGACCTCAGGGGGGGACCCTGGGTGAACGACGCAGGACGGAAGAGGACGTAGCGGTGGGTCTGTTGGAGGAACCCGGACAGAGCCAGGGGTTTGGTCCGCGGGAGGGTCCAGGGTGGCCCTGATTGACAAATCCAGGAGTACATCCAGATGGATCCAAAAGGTGGATCCAGGGAATATGCAGTCACTGACTGGTCTTGTGGATGGGTCCAAAGTTGATTCAGGGGAAAGTTCATCTTGACCTGGAACAGAAGTTCCAAGGCCACATTCATTCCTGGGTGAACACGACACAAGGTCAGATCTTCGCTGCGTACCTGATTCACACGACAACAGGCGCCCGTCCCTTTCTCTTTTCCTCGTCCCAAACAGAGCATCACGTCCCTGACTTCAAATTAAAATTGTATTTTTTCTCACACAATCTGTTTTCAGAGTTCCTGATCCTGATGAAGAAGTGTTAGAGCTCAGGACCGGAAGTGGGAGCCTCGTCCCCGCGACGGCCCAACACTCAGGGGAGATAAAAATTACGGATATTGACAAACTGACCTTCACGCTAATTTCCATGGAAACTATATTTGCAGTATTACAACAAAAGGTGTTCGTACACAGAAGAAATGATATATTTTACTGTTGTTGATGTGTACTCGAATTTAGTTGACTTACATTTTCACGTATTCTTGCCTTTTTTGAAAGCGAAAACCAGGGCGGACCCAGAAGTGAGTCGAGTCCCGACCCCAAGTTTGAAAAATTCTTCTGCATAAAGGAAAACCTTGTGTGTCTCGGCCTTGTTTTGGGGCGCCACTCTGGATCCGCTTCTGCACATAAATGGCCTAAATTAATCTTGAATTGGTGCTGGTTTGTGTATCCCTGGAACATCCCAGGCAACACGATGTGGACCGTAAGTTGTGTTGTTGTGAGCGTGGTGATTGACACATTTTGTGGTTGCGTGCGTCAAAAGATGGAATAACATGCTGTGCTTTTGAAAAACATTAAACGTCTTTGTTTTTCATTATTCTTCTTGTTTTGACAAGTTATTTTCACTTTTCTGAACACAAGTTCGGGAGTGCAGAGCTTCAAACAGAGAAGTTCACGTTTTCGCTTCAGCCGGACGGCGGATGGTTCTTCATCACTATTTGGCAATTTAGTCGTTATCACACAATCACCACAGCAGCCGTGGTTTCCTGTGTTGTATGTAGGAAGCGTCCCACGCTGAAATTTAACCTGAACCACAAGTGTTGGCTGACATCGGCTCCTTGCACCACCAAGTGACCGCAGCATACGTGAGACAAAACCGTTTTCCAAACTTGGTTTTCTTCGTGCAAACAATGTTTCAAGGAGAGGAAACACACTCACCAGACATGGATCAAGTTGACGCGCAGTGCCACACCGCCTGGCCAAAACTGACCGCAAAGCAATCAAACAAAACCACAGACGCGACTGTCCTTGGCTGGCCCTTGTGGATTTTCCTTTTCAAAAGGAAAAGGCCCAGAAAATTCGTCTGTGCGCACATGACTCTCACGGGCAGATCTCTATCCCCGCGCTGTTCTGCTCCTCTGTACTCGTACAAGCCTGCTGCCTCAGGTTCTTTGAACACGGCCAGCAGCGCCCTCTCCACAATCACGTAGTGCCACGCGTACTGTCCTGTGTCTCGCCCTGGAAACACACGTTTCACGCGTATTCTCAGGAACCCATCAAACCGAATTTTTTTTTTGTGTCACTGAGACAAAGGTTGTGTTTCCTGAGTTGATTTGATTTTCATTATCCAGGCTCCACACATGCAATACTCACCACAAATGGGAAGCACGGCTCGGTAGATCTACCTCGAGCCTTGAGTATCGCCGCAGTGGTGCTGCGCCACAAAAACACGACCACGACGATGCGACAGAAATCAGTATGAAGAGTCTGGAGGGGTCAATGGTCCCAATGCAATGAACTGTTGCAATGAATAGGTCTACAATGGACAAATTTTCAAGATTTCGTGGCAACCACGCAAGATTGCCCCGTTCACACGTGTTGTGGTTTGGCAGAAACTGCAGTTGACCTGTGCACTGCAGGGCTGCAGTTTCACACCTCTGCTTCCATCTCTGCAACAAGAGGCCTGGCTGCAGCCGCAGCTCCAGGCGCCCCTGCAGCGCGGTACCCCGCACAGTACATGAACCTCCTCTCAGAACCACGCCGCAGTGCGGAAACTGACTGACTCGGGTGCACTGCAGCCAGAGCCATAGCATCATTCAGGTCACTGCTCAGTGCATTCAGGTCAGCGCCCAAACAGCGCAATTGGTGCTGAAGCGTAGGATCTGTCAACACGGATTGGAGGTGGAGGGGACTGGGTGCAGAACGTGGGTTCGAGAAGGGAGCTGGAGTGGAGTGAATCTGCGTATCAATCCTCAGGTCATCAGCGGACCCAGTGGGAGGTATGTAGTCTATGAAGTCGTGGATTTCTGTGTGTCTGTGGGAAGGGGAGCGTCGGCCCTGACTCGACTGGGTCCAGGAAGGGAGAGGAATGGTTAGTTGGTGCCTGACGGACTGCGTCCTGCATCCCGTCCCACCCTGCTCCTTCCGGTCCCACTCTGCCTCTGTCCCGCCCTGTCTCATTGCTGCCCCATCCCTTTATCACTTTCCTGCCCCTGCCCCTACTTCTTCCACATCCCCTCTTTCTGTCCCCTCCCATGTCCCTGCCCCCTGCGTTCTCCCCCACCCCTGCCCCAAACCCCCCGGATCCGTGTTCATCCCGCACATCGCTTCAGGAATGTGATGTGTTGTTCTGCGCAGGATCGTGGCATTCCTGGCTCATTGAGCAACATCAGTCGGACTGACTTGGCAGTTTTAGCGTTCGCATCCGTGCGTGGCTGCAGAACGTTCCAATGTAGCAGGCTCGTACAAGGGGAAAACCTGTGGAGGTTGGCGTGACCAAAGTCAGACAATTTCACCCTGAGAAAGTAGAAACTGTTGACCCCAAGGTCAAAATATATGAGAATAAAAAAATCTTGGGCCGGGGGCCGGGCGTCGGGGGGGGTGTGTGTCAGGATCCAGGCCCCTGGATCCACCTTGGACAGAACGAGACCAACGAAAACAGCGTGCGACTCTCGTAACTGCTACGTTCTCCAAGGCCGAGCCACGGGCCACTACCAGCACTGCTGAACCTCCCTGTTGATAAAACACGTGGATCCCTCGGCTCATTGAGCAGGATCGGCGGGTCTGACTCAGAAGAGCTTCGGCGGCGGAGGAGGCAGCAGCAGTGGGGACGCTGGTCGCATCGCGCGGGACAACGCTGCAGGGACGGCGCTGCAGGGACGGGCGGCGCAGGAAGGCGACGACACGCGCACGTTCGCTTTAGAAGGTAACGCGCGAGCTGCTGCGTATCTTTTGGCTTGAAAACGAAAAGGAAGGAGCGTTTGAGGTCACTGTTGGCTTGGCAAGCGGTCACACGATTTCCGCGCCAAATTCTGCGCACGAAAGCTCCAATGGGAACTTTGTTCAAGAACCGTGGTTCTCAGTCCACGCGTTTTGAACACCGCATCTCTGCACCGCGTGATGTCAGCGGCTCTAAAGAAGAATAGAAGCTACCTTGAGGACGTAGTCTCCTCAAACCCATCCAAATACGAAAGTCAAACCTCTGCCTGTGGCGGCTTTTAGTTTTCTTGTGCATGTCTCATAATTTTGACTGTGGTTCATGCGTAGCAGATCGCCTTTCACGTTCGGACCTACGCGTTACCATGGAGAGAGCCCGGAACGAGGCCAACACCCTGCAACAACAGCAGCAACGACAGCAGCAAGACAGTACCACGTCCCGGGAGTCGGAATCTCCCAACGATTCCGACGACGGTCTCTCCAAGTTGTCCCGCGGGATCGAGGATTATGACGCGGAGGAGGATTTCTACGCACGCCGCTCCCGCGCACGACGCATGCTCCGCAAGAGGAACCTCTTCAAAGGTCGGTGGACAGCGTAACATTCTTTGGTGGATCCAGGGTCGGGAGGGGAGGTCCAGTGGATCCATGGTCCGGGGAGGTTCAGTGGATCCAGGGTCTGGGGAGGTCCAGTGGATCCAGGGTCGGGAGGGGTGGGCAAGTGGATCCAGGGTCAAAATCTCCCGGTTGGATCCTTGCAAGGTACAACAACGGGCTCCAAGGGCACAAGGTCGAGCAAACTGAGCCAGCCCTCCGAGAAAACAAAGGGCAAAAGACGATCTTGAGGTCATCCAGTTTCAACCGTCTTTTCAAAAGTGTGGGCAAGGCCAGCTCAGTCGATCTCATCCGCCAGCGGGTGGAAAACTTCTGAGGTTCTCCTTCACTGCTTCTGCACTATTGTTTTCTCTGCACTGAAAGGTGAGCGCCTCTGTACTCATTGCTTCACATTCCTCAGGGAACTCCGACATTCAAACTCTCGGCGCCTCGCAGGGGTGGATCCCCTCCCCTGACCCTCCAGCTATTTCACCCCGTGCAATACATGTTTGCGTTACACTTACTCGTACATGTACAACCTCTGAAATTTTGAAGGGCAGAATTGGGCTTCCTGGGGTCCCCTCCAAACTGGTTCCTGGAGCCGCCCCTGGTGCACGAGTTTGGCTGCCCTTGTGCTGGGCGGAGGTTGGTTCTTGTTGCGCTTATGCTGAGACTCGTCCGTTGTGTGCGACGTGAGGTTATTTCGGAAGCAAGATTGAAGAGGTTCAATACGGCTCAATTTGACATGCGCCATGCCCCAATTGCCAGATCAGTGGCATAGTTCTCCCAATACATGTGCACTTGAGAGCCAATGGCAAGTGATCAAATGGAATTTGTGTCACCAATCTGGCAATTTGGGCACGTCGGAAAAGGACCGGACGTTTTTGCTGATCCTCCGTATTGTGCTGAAAGGATGTTCCTTTGTTTGGAATGCAAACGTTCGCCTTTCTTTGTTTCCTGCGATGAACCTAATGGAAAGGGCCAGGTTTAAATCTTTCCGGCCTGAGCGAAGTCGACTTGGGCGAGACCGGGTGCACTCGTGTGGAGTCTGATACACAGCACGGCTGCTGCTCGTCCAGGTCCAGTTCTCAAAGGTCAGAGAACAGTGGGAACCACGGCTTGACTGATGTGAGAAAGTTCCTCGCAGGTCTGCGCACGTGAACGGTCTCTCAGGGGCTGAGCCAAGTGATCGGGTCCGCAGATCCAGGGCGAACAGCAGATGCTCGACTCTTGTGTTGTTCTTGGGGCGGTCAAACTCTCGAGATACAGCAAGGCAGTTTTCACATTGGTGACACGCGGTCGCTATTTTGACGTCGGCGTCAAAAAGTAACATTTACCCAATGGTGGAATTTTTGACGTCAGCCCAGAAAACGACCGCGCGTCACCCAGTGTGAAAGCCACTCAACCCGCACAGATTGCCTACAGAATGAGACGATCCACACGAACCTGCACTGGAGCTGCTGTCTGGAGATGGACCTTTGTTCAGGGAGGGTTTGTTTGGAGAAAATTAATTCTCACAGGTGCAGGACTTGAACTTCTAATGTTGGAATCCGTGAATCTTGGATGGGTAAATTCTCACGCTTTTCCAAGGCCTTTGTTCTTCAGAAATAGTTGCAAAAAGCAGGTAATTTGTGACCAGATTCCCTGAAAATGGCAACCGTAACAGAGAATGTGGGAGGGGATCCAGAGAGGGGCGTGGTCTACCCTGTGTTCCCTGATCCTGAAACTTGATTTGCCCACATTTTTGTGCTGGAGGCCAAAGATGTTTTCCTTTTCGCGTGTGTGTATGTGTACGAGATGTGTGTGTGCGTGCGTGTGCGTGTGCGTGTGCGTGTGTGTCAACTTTTTGAAATTTGAAGTGGTGGGTCGGGTACCTTGGGACCAAAGCTGGGATCCACCCCTGGAATGTTGTGGATGAGAGGATGAGAAGATAGGTATTTGTGAGGTCATTCATAAAGGTGGGGCGGGCGGACCAATCACAGGGAGGGTTGTTTTTGCTGCTGGTTCCAAACAAAACACAGGGGAGTTGATTCAGTGGTGGGTTCATGTACTGACAAGTGCACAAAACGGACACTCACAGCCAACACGCACACGTGTGTGGTGCCACCACCACCACCACCACCACAACCACAACCATAACCAGCACCACCATAACCAGCACCACCACCACCAACCACTGACACCACCACCACCATGACCACCACCACCACAACCACAACCAAAACCACCACCACCACCACCACCATATCCACAACCACAACCATTGATTTCCGCCCTCACGCTGCGGCGCAGAAGAAAGTACATTCTCTGTCAGCGTTTGCGCTCTCCAATTCAGAAATAAACGGTGTAGATATCCAATCACTGTGCAGACAGACACCTTTGATACGAAAACCACACAGCGGAGCGTTCCAGCGGTCTTGCCTCACCTGGACTGCACCAGGCCTGGTTGATGGAGGGGAAAACTTGATGCTGCAGGGACGTTGGCGGGAGGGGCGGATCCAGGGACCACGCCCCACAGGGACTAGGAACCAGGGGTCTTTCAGGTGGGGACGAAACTGGAATCCAGGAGCATCCATTGAGGGTTTTCACACAGGCAGGGCGGCGTCAGATTTTTTGACACCAGCATCAAAAGTTTGATGCATGGGCGTCAAATCCAACACGATGCCCAATGAGAGTGTTGAAAAAATGGTCCAGTCAATTTCTGCCATTGCATCAAAATTTTGACACCGCGTCATCTGTGTGAAAACCCCTGTTGCTGTGAGGTCCCTTCTTCCTGAATGGTTTGTCCTGTTTTCCCCTCGTGATGTGTGAGCATTGAGCCTCACACCTGCAGAGGAATCTGGTGCTCAGTTTACACACGTGGATCCACACGTGGATTGGATCGGCGCCCGCGGTGTTGATTTGATAGAGAAGTGACTGCGCAGGGGAGGTGGGTGTCAGTCAGCCCGTCAGAGCTTGCAGGAGAAGGTGCAGGGGACGCAGCAGGAGGAACCACGGAGGGAAGGACACAGAAACAGGCGCCCACGTCCGAGTTACCATGGCAACAGCCTCTGTTGGCAGATACGAGACACGTGTCACAGGACCACGTGATATGGAGGCGTGAGGACTCTGTGACGTTCAGAGAAAAATCTGCAAAAAGCACGGTCCGCATTTTAGTTCTGATTTGGGATTATCTCTGGAAACAATTTTTGAAGAGATCTGCACGCGCAGTCTGCCAGAAAAAACAGGATCAACGAGTTACTCACTCACCTGACGCATTGCCAGGGAGGAAATCACGTACCTGTATGAAAACAGCAGCCCAATGGAGACTGACACACCTGGGGCGGATCCAGACGAGGGACCCGGGGCGGATCCGGACGACTCGGACCCGCCCTGGATCCGCCCTGACGCCTCGCCCGACCCGGACCCATGCGGGGGGAGGTTCGCGTTCGAGACGTTCGACGTGGAGGAGTTTCTACGTCAGCTGCGCGCCGCGCGGGTCAAGCGACGTCCGTGCGACGGTAAGGGAAACGTCCAGTTACCATGGTGACACAGGGACTTCCTGTGTTGACCACAGTTGGCGTCTTCTGTTGCTCACCAACTGCAGAGGACGACTGACAGGGGTTTGTCTGTGACAGAGGTCAGAGGACAGGACTCAGGGGCGTTCAGGGCCCAGACCACCCAGACTCTTGGAGGTCCTTTTGCTTGTCTCTCAGTTCTTAGTTCCCCAGAAACGTTTTGTCCCGCGTTGAATTTGGGCAAGGTGAGACCCTCGCATGTACATATTTTCCCTTTTGCATGTTTGAGCACTCCGCGGTCAATGGGTAGATCTACAGTCAAAATCTGTGGGCGCGAGCTCAATCAGAAGTCGTCTCGCCTCCTTCCCAGAACTTCGCTGATTCGTACCTGACGTCGATCCCCAGGACGGATGGGTGATCGTGCGATTGGTGAGGTTCAGCACCGCCTTAATTTTGTACGAGTGGAGTCCTAATTGCCAGATCACTGCCCCAGATCATCACATTTGCCCTGAATTTGCTCTGACAGCCAATGACAAGTGACCAAATGCATGGTATCTGAGTCACCAAACTGGCAATTGGGGTACGTTGGAAAAGGACCGGAAATGTTTTCTGAACCTCCGTTTTGCACACGGCAACTTGTCAAGCTGAAGTGCACAGTTTTAGATCTATTTGCTGCGCCAAGAGGGAGCTCGAGCCGAATGAAACGTTTTGTGAGGAAACGGTCGGAGTTGGGTTCAGCCCGGCGTTGACGGACTGACAGACGCAGATAAACACAGAAGCGCCTGATGAGCGTTTCACACGGATTGCGCCACGCGTTGCGTCCCTGTACCTGTCCGTGGGGCTGGGTCCTCGCTTTTGACACATTGACTTGTGCATCTGTGAATGACTTGTCCGCTTGTGATGCCAGGGCCCGGTTTCTCGGAAAATCTGTGCTGAAATTTCTTCCCCCCTTGGAGTGACTTGTTGATATTTCTGCTATGTTTTTCTGCATGGAAAGATCAGTTATGTGAAAGCAAAGCCATTTGTGAAAGGGAGAAAATACTTGAGAAATAGAAGACTTCCTTGAAAATGTCTAAAATAGTGAAACTGCTTTCTAGCCTGCAATGTCGCACATCACACGTGTGTCCTCCCACGTGTTGTAAACCTCCCTATTGGGTGGACCCGGCCTGAGGCTGCGTCCGCCCCCCCCCCTAACAAACACGCACACACACACACACAAACACACACCACGGCGCGTTCTCTTCTCCGGCGGAGAAACGACGCGAGATGATGGCTTCAACTCAGTTGGTTGTTGGGGAGAATCCAGGAGCTTTGCTCTCAAACAGAAGAATTCGGGTTTTGTCGGTTCATTCTGAGTCTGTGAGTCGCGGTCCGAAACTTTGCTGTCAAAGGTGCGCCTTGCGTGGTCCGTTGGCTTTCTGGCATCCACGCAGAGGACCAACGTAGAAAACGGCAATTTGCTCAAAGCTACTTCTTCACCAGCGTCTGCGGTTTGCACAGTGAATCACTGGGAGTTGGAAATGTGTTCATCACCCACCACGTCAGCTGTGGCTGATCCAGGGCTGGTTCCGCGGGCCTCAAGTTCGGAACCTGATCCCAACCTTGGAGACCGGCGCTTGTGAAGAGTTCCATTTGGCACCTGATGCCGCAAAGAAAAATAGATTCTCTTTGTGCACAACCTGGGATTTCAAATTCAAATGCTGGTGTTCCTCTGTGTGTGTGTGTGTGTGTGTGTGTGTGTGTGAGAGAGAGAGAGAGAGAGAGAGAGAGAGAGAGAGAGAGACGTATGTGTCTGTCACACTTCCGATTGGCCTTCAGATCAGGTGATCCTGAGACCAATTCCACAATGAGCCGTCACGTGTGTTCACATTTTCCTGGTCGGACACGTGTCTTGTCGATATGAGGCGTGACGTCGATGCTCTCAAGTTTTGAGCTGCGCCCGCCCCTGGATCCGCACCTGGAATCCGAGATGTTTCTGCGCCGGATGATGACTGATGGAAGCTCAGCCAGGAATATTTCTGCAAGCAATACGCACGGCTCATAACAGCTTCAGATGGAGATGTGGTGCAGATCTGTAGTCGTAGATGTGTTGGAAACTAAACAACATGAGAGAAAAACGACACAGCGCCTTGAGCTGAGGATCCTTCAGAGTCAGTCAGTCTGTCTGTCTGTCTGTCTGTCTGTCTGTCTGCCTGTCTGTCTGTCTGTCTGTCTGTCTGTCTGTCTGTCTGTCTGTCTGTCTGTCTCTCATTCCCTCGCTTTTTCTATCCCTGTCTGTCTGTCTGTCTGTCTGTTCCCTCTCTCTCTCTCTCTCTCTCTCTCTCTCTGTGTGTGTCTCTCTCGCTCTCTCTCCGCCTCCCACCCTCTCTCTTCCACACACCTTTCATTTTGGGGGCGTCCTTATCTGATGCAGACTTTGAAACCTGGAATCTGGTGGGCTTTTACTTTGTATATACCCCAGTCTGGTCTGTCGAATTGCAAGCGCCTGTTCTTCCTCCCCGGACCGTCGGTGTTTCCGCAGAAAACTGGCGGGTTCTTTGACTTGAGATGGTCGGATTGTTTTCTGTCTCCTGCAGGTTTCGTGGGGATTGAGTCTGAGCCATGGGGAGTGAGGAGAACCCACAATACACAGGGAGGCCAGTGGAAACTGCAACAAATCCAGTGTCCCAACCCAGTGTTGACAGGGCTCTGACTCCCAGAAGAATTCCACTCCCTCTGCATGTGAAAATTTCAGCTCGACCGGGGTTCCATCCTGCATGGGGGCTGAGGACCTCAGCGAGAATTGCTTGATTGGGACGCAGCACGTTTCTCAGCAACTTGATCTACTACAAGTGTGTACGGCCGCACTAACCCTGGATCCGACCCGAGTGGGGTCCCAACCCAGTGTTGACAGGGGGTCTGACTCCCACAAGATGCCACTCCCAATCAGAATTTTTCAGTCAGACAAGGGGTTTCATCCTGAAGACTGAGGACCTCAGCATGGGACGCAGCACGTTCTCAGTAACTTGATCAACTCCAAGTGTATCTAAAGGCGACATTAACCCTGGATCCGACCCGAGTGGCCACCAGGTGGGGTGACCCGCACAAATCTTCCACGGGTCGCAGCGTGCGCAGGCGGCGCATCGTGAGATGCATTCAGTGCACAGCAGGCTACTCGGGCTGTGCATGACGCAGAGGAAGGCCTGCTCTTCAGTCTGGAATTGCGGTTATCAGCAAACCGCGGCCGTCTCTCATCAAATTCACTTCAGCTTCAAGAGGCCTTCTTTTTACCTGCGGCTCAAAATACCTGCAGCGCGGGGGAAGGTGAAGCGCGGTCACGGGCGGAGTCAGAGGGGGAAGCCCGGAACCGGATGTGGGGCCCAGGGAACACGGGCCCTGGTCTCTGATGCTGCCCCCAAGTTTGCTTTGCTTGGTGCAAATTCATGCACGTTGGGTAAAATTGGAAGCTGCACTGTCACCCACCTTTGGATCCCTGTCTTGGGGCCCTTGCTCAGGCATTGGGTAAACTGGAAGATCTGGGTGGAAATACCATCACAAGATGCTTTGGTTCTTGATTTTGATCTGTTTGATCTGACAGATGTTTGGTGGGGAATGGTGATCCCAGCACAAGTTTTCAAAACGCGATCCGAGTTTGTCTGTGGATACAGATGAGGAATTGGGATTCTGTGGAGCAAGGGGCCCAGACCACCAACCCCGAAACAACAACAAACAAACCACAGTCTACCACTCTGAAGGCTCCACATCTGTGCCTGCGCACCTGTCGTCCAGGAAGAACCTCCGTTGGACAGGGCCTACGTCAGCCCAATCTTCTCTGGGGTTCCACGTCCCATCTGAATCCACCCTACACCCCTCCGGACTGCTCCGCACCCAGCCTCGGATCCGCCCCTCTGAAGCCAGTAAACGGAGACGGGTGTGTTTCCGCGCAGGGCTTCTGCAGGACGGACCTGCCGGAAGCGCGGCGTGTGCAGCGGAAGTTCCGACACACGTGTCGCGTGCGCATGCATGCAGGGCTTTAGATTTCTAACACGTGTACGTGTTTGTGGAGGTTCAGTGCAGAAAACCCAAATCCTGTGCACCAAAGTGGCAGTGTGCTGGTTCCTGTCTGAACACGTCAACCAGAGACAGCATTGACGTTGGCGTGGCTCCCGTGTTGGGCCGAGGTGCATCTGAGTGTGCACGTGCGTCACCGGAAGTCTTCAATGTGACCTTGTCTGTGTGCACCAAACCTTGGAAGGCGCACAGGAAATGCAGTGCACGTGAAACTGGAGGATTTTAAGTGAAGCTGTGTTGTTAGAGCATCAACTCGCATCCGACATGGGAACTTTGGGGGAAAGACGCCACTGGAGTTTGTACGCAGGTAGGCAAAGCAAAAACGGCAATTGATCAGAAAGTTCTGTTGTTTCAAAACCCATTCCATTCCCACCATATGCATGCAAATCCCACCGATCACATCAGAAGGGAAGCGAATTGTTTGGAAGGTCTGTGAGGGCAGGATTTTGAACTGGGCGTTTTCGGAGGAGGCAGGTGCGTCGGATTGCTCTGTGTGTCGGCTTTCCACGCCCATTTCCAAACGGAAAAGTTGGGGTCAGATGTCCAGCTGAAAGCAGAACAGTCCGAATTGGGGGTGTTGGCGTCAGTAACTTGCAGCGTTTTCCAAAATTTCATGGAACGTCAGCAACGGTGAATTCGAACGGCCCCAAAGATTCCCGCAGCATTTATGTAGAAATGCGTGCACGGTTCTGCAGTGCCATGTTGCGCTCCTCACAGGTGTCACGGTGGAGTCGGTGTCACGTGCTGACCCCATGACACTACGTGCTCGAGACTCGTGCGTCCCGCCAGTCCACGGTCAAACCTGTGGCGGGACAAGTCTTGTGCATTGAGGTTTGTGTGACACACAATGCGGTGGCGGCGGTTGATCAGGCAATGGGCCCGTGTGCTGCCTGTGGCGCAGATACCAGTGATTTTCACAGGTTTAATTTTGCAAGCATTGGATAGAGTCTGTATGGAGAAAACTCTAATCCACGGGATACAGCATGCGTGCTCACGGACAACAATACTTTCACGAGCTGTCTACTCGCGCAGGCAGAACATCCCTGGATCTCCCTGCTTCACGGCTGAGTTCTGTTTCTCGTTACCATCGACAACAGTACTCGTACATCACTATGGTAATGCCTTCACATCACCACCGCGCCAATACGCACGGTGTGCGTTACTCCATCAGATCCAGGTGATGTACCTGCCGCATTTGCCAGCAAAGCATGACACTGAGCTTCGCCATGCCAACACAGAGCAAGAAATGCTTGCTGTCGTCTTTGGTGCCCGAGCGGTTGCACACCTTTGTGTATGGTCGTGACTTCAAGATGGAGTCTGACCATGGGTCCCAGGCCCCTCGGCTCTAAACAAACCCATTTCACGCTTATTTTGAAATCTCAGGCGCAAAGCGTTTCTTAGTGCTTTGTTCTGGATCCGCTGTTGACGAATGTCCTGCCCTTCCGCCGGTGTTTGTCTAACCTTGCCCATCCACTACGGGTGTTTAGACTTGACGTAACTGGCTGGAACGTGTTAAATCAGCGTCTGTCTTCACACCCTGAGCAGAAAAACTCAGGAGGCCTGTTTCACACTGGATGCGTTGTGCGTTCAGCCCCTGGGCAAAGTCCATAGTGAGTTGAGACACAAGCCATGTGCCACGCGGCCTGACCAGGGTCTGATGGTGGAAACAAATGAGCTACAGTATCCAGAAGTCAATGGATCAGGCTCCTGGACATTTCCCAGGTCTGCTTGCTGTCGGTGTAACGAAATGGCCAAACACCTCAAAATAGGCGGCGCGGGTGTCTCGCCATTTCAGTTGACTTGAAATGGCCAGGGTGAACAATCTACATAGCAGGGGTACTTTGTTATTTCACCACCAAACTGAAATGGGGAGATATGTGTCTGGCTATTTCAGGCTCCCATCTGAAATGGCCAAACACCTGTGTCAAAAATGAGGGGCGTCTCCGCATTTCGTTCCCCCGGGAATCACGTGCGCGTGGGTACACACGTATCAGCACTGTAGCTCTCAATCCATTGACGAGATTCAGAAGAGTGTGAAAGCAGAGTCTCAAGCGAGCAAGTATGCATGCTACTTGAGCGGGCAGGTGCCCAGTGGTGCATCCGTGCACCACGCAGTTAGGAAGTTGTCAGACGCTGAGGTACCCGGGCGAAACAGCGGTTGGTTCGTCCTTGTGCGAAGGTTGTGTCCTTTCCACTCGCAGGGTGGAGCCTTGGATGGAGCCAGGGGTGGAGCCAGGGATGGAGCCAGGGGTGGAGCCAGGGATGGAGCCAGGGTGGAGCCAGGGTGGAGCCAGGGGTGGAGCCAGGGTGGAGCCAGGGGTGGAGCCAGGATGGAGGCCATGGTGGAACTCGGGATGGAGCCAGGGATGGAGCCAGGCATATTCCCGTTGTTGTTTGTCTCGCCTTGTTGTGCCTGCAATTCTGAACCAGGGCACGCAAAACCTTTCTGTGTGCCTCACTCATGGTTCAAGCACGAGCGAATCGGAGTTTCCACAGTGCAAGACTCGTGTCCCTCGGATCCAGGATCCTTCCAACCTGCGTGGATCCTGTGAGGAGATTTGTGGCGAAATTCAGACAGGCTGCAATCAGCGCATTTTGACCTACTTTAACTTCAGGCCTGTTTCACAAAGGAGGCGTCACGTGTCAGATCCCCAGGGATTCACATGTCGCCAACAAGTGTTAATTCCAAGGGTTCTACTCTTTCTCTTTCTGATAACAATTCTCAAAGGAAAACTTACTCAATTCACTCAAAAGTTCGGTCCAAGCCACTACCCACGGTGACGACAGCCTCAACTGTCTGGCTGTATTCAGCAACGAAGCCTATTACTGGGGAGACTCCATCCGCACCTCATGACCTGTGAGATCCAGGTCAAGTAGAACAGGGTCAAGAAGACCTGGTTCAAGTAAACCAGGGTCAAGGTCACTCACTTGTGCCCAAGGGTGAGTCTGTATTTTCCAAAGCCAGGAGCCTCAAGGTTGGGACCACCCTGTGCGGAGATGGACCTCTGCTGAACCGAAGCGTGGTTCCGCCCCGCCGCTGCTGTAAGAGGCTTTGATCGAGGTGCGCATGCTCTTCATGCTCGTACCTGCAGCATACCGCAGCTACAGGAGTAATCCTCTCCTGCAACAGGTTCCCTCCCCGCGGAAGCTGTCTCGCTCCGTGCACACAGGGTTGAAAGGGAGGGAATGAGATTTTGGTGAAGCAAGGCTCAGGAGACACATCCAAGAGTTGTCAACATTTGTCGGAGAGACTTTCTTCCACAGGTGTGTATGGGTGCGAGAGAGAAAGAGAACAAGACAGAGAGGAGATAGAGTGAGAGAGACAAGAGGGAATGAGATAGACAGACAGACAGTCAGAGAGTTTTGTACGAGAGACAGAGAGACAGATCCAGGGACAGATACTGCGTGCGTGAAGCCCCGAATCTCAGCCCCTTGTGCACGGGCCACACAAATGGTGTGGGGATGACTTTCCAGGAGTCTGACACAGACCATGCAGGGACACGGGACCTCCGCATGCAGATCAAGGGCCGAGGTGATTCAATTCGTTGAGTGACATGTGTCCGAGCCAATAGAATATGATCCCGGTGAAGCTTCTGTGTCTCAAGTCAAAAGTGGACAAGAGCAAAGAAACTACTAGTACATGTACACAAAACAGATTCGTCAACAAATTGGCGAGTTGTTATTTGCGTCAAGAGTTTCGAAAGAAAGGACAGAGTATGAAAGTATCAGATATTGGTGAAACAAGCTCAGGAGACACAACCAAGGGTTGTCAACATTTCTCGTGGTGCATATAATGGGTTTTCACTCCCACGAGCGTTGTCACGCATCACGCACGGATGCGCACGACTGGGACATCGGTTTTGCGCACAAACGCGCTGACTTCTTTTCTGAACACAGGCACAAGAGAAATATATGAGAGAGTTCCAAGGAGCGACAAAAAGTGGTGTCGTGGTTATCAAGGAATCAGGATAGCGGTTGGGGGAGAATGTCAAACTTTTGAGGGGGAGAATCGGAGACTTTGGAAACAAAAAAAACCCCAGCTGAAACGGCGCAAAACCACAAAAAGGCACCCCAGCCGTTCGTACAAGACCTCCAGCAGACCCTGGGGCCCTGAGCACCACTGTTCTCCCAATCTGTCGGAATCTGCATGTGTGGTTCGGTGTCAACCCTCCTTCACCTGTGAGTTGAGATCTTTTGGTTTCAATGGGGACATAATGTTCACTTGTGTGTGTGTGTGTGTGTGTGTGTGTGTGTGTGTGTGTGTGTGTGTGTATGTGTGTGCGTGTGTATAAAAGTGTGTTTGCTTGTACGTACCTGTAATGCGTGTGTGTGTGCGCGTGCTTGGCTGTATGCACGTGTGGTGTGTGTGTGTGTGTGTGTGTGTGTGTGTGTGTGTGTGTGTGAACGCAGCGCCTGTCGCATCCGGCACCACGCGAGACGACACGAATCCCATTGACTTCCACATCCAACGCAACAACAGGCCGAGGAAATGCATCACCCGCTGCTTCAAGGTGAAAACTGCATGCGTCTCAAAAATACCTCCAAAACAGATCTACATTCCCAATTTTTGTCAATGCTCGGCGCAGCGGTGGCAGCTGCCTCATGCGAAGCAGAGCCGCACCACTACCGCGACGGGTGACGAGGTGCAGAGAAGCGCTATATTTAGAGACACCGCTACCTCACCGTCAAACTTATTAAAATGCGTGTCTGAAGCAGGAACGCGAGCGCTCTGAGCTCGCTGGGGCCGGGATCGTGGTGGATACGGTGTGGAGTGTTCCGATGCGGGGGGAATGGGTGCTGCGTGCGCAAATCACCGGAAGTTAGGGACACTGACCCTGAGGGGCAGGCTTGGACCGGATGTACCGGAAGGCAACTCCAGGACGACCACGCTGACACTTGTTGACGTACACGGGAACACAACGCGTGAAGCTACAATGTCACTTGTGGCGATGCAGCATTGACGTGTACGAGGGCCCAACGCAACGCTCACGTCAAACGACAACGCAGTTACCAAACAGGGATACAACGTGACGCGTCAACCGGGAACCTGGCTTGAAAAGTCTGGCATCTGTCAAGCTGCTTCGACTCTCATACAGCAGGCACACCCACAAAGGATACGTCAATTGCTCATCACAGGAACAGTGTACGTGTGCGCAGAGGAACGGAGACAGGGAGGCAGCCATCATACCGCGCGAATACATGTATAAGTACTTCACTGTAGCTTACCTTGCCAAGAAGTTCCTGGCGACGAAGAAATGTGGTGAGTTCACTTGAGGGACAAAACTGTGGACTGTGTGAGGTGGTGTGAGGAATATGTGCGTGCGTGTGTGTGCGTGTGTGGGTGCGTGTTTTGCGTGGGTGGAGCAACGCGACCGAGTTGTTCATGTCCATGTGTCAAGGAACAAGCGCACACCGTGCGTGCATGCGTGTGTTGGGGTGGTGTGTGAGAGAGAAGAGTTCAAGAGATGGAGAGTGACACATGTGCATGGGATAGTAGCCATGGCGGATAGGTTGGTAAGAGTTGGATTGGGAGAATCTGTGCGTGGAAACGACGAAGGAAAGTGCGTGGGTGGGTGGGTGACTGACAAGGAGGGATCAATGGAAGGAGCATGAAATTCAAAAAGCGGAAATCTGCAAGTTTGCGATCTGTGGTAGCTTGACCGCATACACGAGATCTACATACCTCAGGGAAAAGGCTATTTCGTTGAAAAAAAGCCGAAAGCCTTTCTGAGGCTCATCAGACCGACATGTTCTGCACGTGCTCAGTTCGTTTGGAGGCGACAGGAATTGACACTGCGGAGTCAGAGGAAACACACGGGGCTGATTCAAGCTGCACGAACGAGTCACGCGCTGCTCACGCGAACGTGCGACGTCGCAGCAGACGAGCACGGAACCTGTCGAGCAGGGACGCAACACGTGACGCAGCACGTATGGAAAAGGCACAGCGCATCTGAGGTGTCGCCCCGAAATGGAGTGTGGGCGCAGAGGTCGATGGGGTGCAAAAATACAATTGATAGAAAAATGAATTGACGAGGACAAAACGCAGGTTTTTGTGCTTTGTGTTCTGCGGGTCCATTGCTCAGAAACAGCCCATGGTGGGGTCCATGACACAGATCCCGAGGCAAGGTCTTGTGAACCATGTATACCCCCCCCAGCCTTGAGTGGTAACACCACGCCGGCCCCTGAGCCCATGCCCGCCCTGGACCAGCCCTGCGACATTGGACCACCTCACAGAAACGTCACACTGGTCCCAAGACCCGCCCTTCAGAAACACCACACAGGCCCCTTTTCCCAGTAACCCCTGGACCCACCCCATAGAAACGTCACACCATCCCCTGGCCCCCTGGCCCCCTGGCTCCGCCCCACCTCGTCGCGCTGGGCCCCCTGGCTCCGCCCCACCTCGTCGCGCTGGACACCTGCGTCGCCGCCTGAATTTTGCATGAAGCTGGAGAATCACATGAGGAACTTGATGCCATTTTCAGACCAAAGTCCCAGCGTCACTGCTGAGCACTGTGCATCTGCCCAATTCAGTCACCAGAGGGATTCAAGGAAAAAGTCAATGGTTGAACACAAGGTGAACAGGGTCTGTTCGAATCAGCTGAGAATCTGCCAACAAATGCCAGCTCTTGTTTCTTAGTTTTCGACTGGATGTGGGCACTTTCTTCAGCCGTTGCGAGCGTACAACCTATGGTTGCAGCGGGTCCTGTGCGAAACCGCTTTGCGCAGCATGCAGTGTGAATTCGTGCCGGAACTCGCTCACTCGGAGCACGCTCTGCCTTGCGTACGAGACCTTCAGCAGGTCTCAGGGACAGACCCCAAGGGCTCCAGCCGGTCCAATATGGCCCCGGGGGCCCAGTGTGGACCAGTTCACCTGACTCTGAAGTCTTTGCCTCCCCCTCTTTGCTGCGCGAAGTAACGTTTTTCACTTCGTGTTGCATTTTTCAAGTCGAATTTGAACTTCTGTTTTTGCCTTTGGAGCTTCCGAGGGTTGAAACCAAGTCTGGGGTCGGACCCGACCTCACAAATGCTGGAACCGCCAGAGAGGTTTCCGGACATCAGATCCCTGACGGAATCCCCCCCCGACCCAAGGGCAAGAAACAACGTTGCATTCTTACTGACGGGCGCGTGGAACATTCTTCGTTTTGTCTCTTTCGATCTTGAATTTTACCCTTTCCTGGCCAAATTCAGCATCCATCCCCTGCATGACAAAGGCGCATCCAGGGCCCAACCTCTGAAGGATGGCGCTTTTCTGTGTGAAAAGCCCACAGTGCTCAGCGAGCCTTGAGTGCACAGGAATGTTCTGTTCGTGTGTTGCAGCTCCTGAGTTCTCGGAGCGGCTGAGCGCGTTTGAAGAGGTGCGCGTGGGAGGCGCCGTCGTTTTCGAGTGTCGCTGGAAGGGCTGTCCGCGGCCCAGCGTCAAGTGGTACAAGGACGATGAGGAGATCACAGAGAACCCCAGATACAGGTGAGAACCCCAGATACAGGTGAGAACCCCAGATACAGGTGAGAACCCCAGATACAGGTGAGAACCCCAGATACAGGTGAGAACCCCAGATAC
>JAAUXT010145717.1_pt1 | contig 28041 bp, 30 predicted proteins | sample 7278171 | NCBI WGS metagenome assembly JAAUXT01 (sample SAMN14350112, study PRJNA611818) | marine sediment metagenome | isolation source: surface marine sediment (1.8m) | place: French Polynesia: Moorea | collected 2018-08
AAACAAGCATGTCACCTTTTGTCTTCAATAAGTACAAAAAGGAATGTCGGTCAACTGCCCTGACCCATCTCAAACATGACGGACAGCAGAAGTGGTTTCATCCTCGTATTGACCTGATCGGAATGTGACCAGGTGTGAAACATGACGATCGACAGCGGCAAAGTCTTTTGGGATCAGCCTCGTATTCTCGTTTCTGGTACAACGGACCCTGCAGTGGATGTAATGTGGGAAAACACATGCGACACCGAAGCTGCATGCACAATCTGTGCACTGCATTCCAGCAGAGCATTATCTCAGATCAGGCAGAACATCCAGCAATGATCTATTGGACGTGCACTGCTTCTTCTTTTTGTGGGGCGCACTTTGAAAGCGGCTCGAGCCCACCCAGCTCAGCTTCTTCCTGAACGAGTTCATGTTACGTCTGGAACATGATCTCTGTCCCGGGAAAGTGACAAGTTGTCCTCACAAAGGCGGAAACCCAACAGTGAGAGCACGCTGATTCTTCCGTGAATTCCTGCTCGGACACCTGGCAGTGTTGGTCGATTTGTTCAAGTTTGGCCCCAGCTGGCGAATTTCGATTGCCACCCAGCAACAGTCCCCCGTTGTTTTCGCCAGTGATGTTTTGGTCTTCGGGTCCCACCATACCTTTGTGAGGATACCTCGAGGGAAGAATAACTGTACGGGAAACATGTGCTCCAGAAAAATCTTTTAGGGAGTAATGGTTGTTTATTTCTGCTGCGGGTCGGCGCTAATTTGACGCGTTTGTTGAGTGCGTTCCAATGGAAATGGCCCAAATCCTTCAGTAGCATGCAAGTGGGACCTCGCCTCCTCGAGAGAGCCAAGAAATATGGCTGGCGGCGCGTAAGGGAAGTGGGTTATTTTATGGCCGTTCCCTATGATACAAGGGGAATTAGGAGCACCAGACTGAATCTATTTCAACAGTGGATCGATAGCGAGAGGTCCAGGGCATTGCATCACAAGGTCCGGCCTATCAAAATGTAGTTTTGAGCTTCTGGACGCGGAAGCAGCGTCCCCTACGTTGGTGCGAAATATTCCACCGGTTACGCGTTGCAAATGGTCCTCAAACACCATCCAGGAATGGAGTGGCCTAATTAGGAGGGGACGGGAAATCTGGGGAGTCCATTGAGCGGAGAACAGCTGGTTGGATTTCAGTAATGAAGCCTTTGTAGCTGCGTAAGCTGCTTACGTCGCGCGCTGAAAAGTCCTCTGGGATTGATGCGTTCGTTACAAACATTCGCATCTGCATGCAGTGCAGCACCGCGTGCGTTCCGATACCGGAGTTTTGGAGCATTTTTCTCAGCCGCTTGCCGTGATATTTTCGACAGCGCGTGTTTTTTGTTCGTCCATGGGCTGGACAGCTTTTGGGTTCCCTCCGTACCCCCCCCCCCCCGCCAAAGAAAAACTTCTTGGGCTTTGTCAGTTTAATTCTGACAGGTTTCCAGGTTACCTCCTCGTGCAACCACCACTGAAAACTTTTGGACTTTGTCAGGTTTGGTAGGCCATATGACTTTCCAGGTTTATGCCCCCCTCTGGTCCCCTGGTGCCACCCCTGCCTGAAAATTTTCGGCTGTTGTTTTTTTGTGGGCCTTCCAACTTTCTGGGATTCCAGGTTGCCCCTGCCTCAAGTACCACCCCTTTTGGACTTTGTCAGTTTTGGCAGACCTTCCAACTGTTTAGGTTTCTGACTTGGACTTTGTTTCGGACGAATGCATGTGGGCACGAACTACGGCTCAAGCGGCTGGTGGTCAACTGGGAAGCATTGTGTGTTTGGAGATGACCACAGTGAGATTTTGCTCAGGCGACCCAAGCTTGAGGTGTCCAAAACCACCTTCGTAGACTCACTAAAGGGGTACCAAGGGAGAAAGGGTGGTTGTGTCAGTTGCGTTTGTGGCAGGCAGTGTGCGTCGCACACAAAAAGGAACGCAGAGAAGAAAAGCTGCCGTCGCTGCTATTCCTTTTCGCCAGAGCCGCCTCCCCTGCACTACAGAATCGCTCCCGAGTTCGCGAAACGTGAGATGTTTTCCAAAAAGCAGCTGTTAATGTGGAATCGTGTGTCTTACCTTCTGACGACGAGAGAGGCGAAGCTTCTTCCCTTCAGAGATGTCGTGATGCAATTATCGCTGGGAAAACTGAGTTGTGTGGAAGCTTTTTTGCATTCCTGAAATGCAACAGATAACGACGGAACGTGCGCAATTCCGGGGGCATCCTGATCCAAACAGTTTCTGTGCAGTGTTGGTTGTGTCCTGGACTTTAGTGGCTTTTGTCACCACAGAATGCCTCGCTTTTCTGGCTTCTGTCTCTGCTGAACGCGTGACAAGTCTGTGCGAGGGGCGTCCAAAGACTTTCTTTCGCGACGTTTTTCAGTACAAACGCATCATTGCAGATGCCAACAAGTATGTTTTACTCAAAAGCAAATGTGCCAACAGTATGCCAACAATGTTTAGGATTTTGCCAACAGTCAGAAGTATGCTTTTATCCATGGATTTGTGTCACATGAAACAATTCATTTGCAAAGTCACCGCAGAAACAGGCAGTCAGCGAAGAGCACTGATGTGCTCTAGCAATTTTTAAGCGTGTGGTCACCTGGAGGGCCGTGTACCACACGCTTAATGTACACCCCATCAGTCTGTATGTCCGTCCATCCGTGTGTGTCACGTGGGCCCTGGGGGGGGGGGTTGGACACGCTTTTGAAAAAAATGGTCAGTGAACATCACTAATCATTTCTGGCCATTTTTCCCAAAGTGGGTCCAACCCCCCAACCCCCCCCAAGACCCATTTTCAAAAAAATTTTTTTTTTAAATGATCAGTGATGGTCACTGACCATTTATGAACAACGAACGTTTGTATGACCACACGCTTTTTATGCGTAACATTCTTGTTTGAATGGACAACTCGACACACAGGTGATTGACGAATGTCAAGTGTTCAAAGGCAGTCAATGAACCAATGTTTCTGCACGTGGCAAATTCTTTGAACGAGCAATTACTGGGCAACTTGCGGGTTGTCCGGGCGCAATTTGTGGATTCCTTTGAAATAGTGGTGCTCTGCAAGGATGCACTTCTGCCAGTGGTCTGGGAGCTCCAAAATGGCTCTCTCGTATTCCTCTGGTTGGATGTCGTTGAGCAGAATCCTGGACACTTCTCCCTTCAGCGCGGCCAAGTTTGGGAATCTCCTTTCTCTCAGTTCTCTCTTTAACCGGGGGAACAAAAAATAGTCTGATGGGGCCATGTGCAGACTATATGCGGGGTGGGGCAGAAGGTCAATTCCAGTCTCCATGAGGCGGGCCTGGGTCATCAGGGCATTGTGCGTGGGCACGTTGTCTTGGTGTAAGTAGACCTGATGTCTCCTCTCCGTGTTCCCTGGTGGTGCAGCCCAAAGTGAAGGTCTCCTTTTTCTGACAGCCTCCCGCAAACGACCCAAAATTTGGTAGTACACAAATCTGTTAACTGTTTTCTGCATGAACTCAAAATGAATCACTCCAGCATCGTCAAAAAACGCGACCAACATCGTCTTTTTCTGCGAGTGACCGTGGAATGCCTTTGTGGGCCTACCTTGCACTTTGGATACCCACTCCTGGCTTTTGTGCTTTGTTTCTGGATTGTACAAATACACCCAGCTTTCATCACTGGTCATGATTTGCTGAAGTACAGTGGGGTCGGCAGCAACTAAGTCAGTACACTCCTGGGCTGCCTCCATGCGCCAGGCATGCTGGTCATCGGTGAGCAATTTCAGAACGAATTTCGCAGAGATTTTGGTGAGACCGAGGTCCTTCTTCAGGATGTTATGAACACTTCCCGTACTCACACCAGTCTGGACAGCTAACCCTCGAACAGTCAGGCATTGATCCACAGCAAGCAGAGACTTGATTTGTTGATGGTAGCAGCATTGCGGGCACTTCTGGGACCACCGCATCTTGGCCTATCCAAGCATGATGCATCCGGATCGTCATCAAATCTCCTTACCCAGGTACGGACACTTTGCTGGGAAAGGGCATTGGTTCCATGCACACGGTGCAGCTGCTGCCAAATATGAACTGGAGTGATGCCCTGATGTTGGAGAAACCGGATGACAACATGCTGGTCCATCTTGCCTTGTTTGCCGCTCTTGAACATTCTTCTGACCGAAATTCTCCATTCAAACACTGTCTGACACTAAGAGTTGCATGTTCAACAAATGTCTCAAACACAAAGAATTGTCCACTCACGAGATGCTGGTTCAAAGAATGCTTTTCTGCACTCCGCAGACACGAACTGACTGACCAGAGATAGACAAATCGCGGCAAGTCCGCAAAGGCAACTCTGCTCGACATGCAAACCATGGCAAATAGTCAGCTCAAAATAGTCTGTGCAGAGACAAACTTTGTGCCTAGTGGGCTCTCCACCATTAGTGCAATTTGCGGAAATTCAGATCCAATCGGTCAATCCAAAGAACCAGAAAAACATCGCGAAAGAAAGTCTTTGGACGCCCCTCGTATGGTTCTTCAGTATGGTTCTTCTCGTTGAAGAACTCACAGAAGGAAGTCACAGTCTGTGTGTACAGACCGTGAGGCCAGCAGGCAAAGAAAGAAATTGGAGAGATGAAAACAGAAATCACACTGAGAAGAGTGAAACATCAATCACGGCGAGAATCGTTTGGGACTTGTTAGAATTCTTCAGGCTTGCCTTGTGTGGAGTGTGTCGGAGATATACGAGTCGTCGCGGTCCGTGGAAAGTCGTTGTCCAAATGACACTGGCAGCAGTGCACGAGATGCGGGTCCTGTTGGCGGGAATCGAAGTGGGGAGCGGGTTCAGGTCACGAGACTAAATAGAGCGTCCGGTGATCAATATGCTGCTCTGTCGCGCCTCACGCAGTGCGCGTGCGCTGTGTTCCCGTCGGGTTTAACAACTACATCTTCCGGGTGACAAGCTGCTCCATCATGTGAAGCATGTTCAAGCAGCAGTTCATTTCTTGGGAAAATTTTTATGTCGCCATTTGTGTCAGAAAGAGCACAAATTTTGGACCCACACCTGCAGACGACACATTTGCATCTGGATGAAAACATTTGTCCCGCACGAGTCTAGTTGATGAAGGTTTACCCCTCTCTCTCCCAGGGCTCAAACTGGTCCTCCTTCCTGGTGCGCTTTTCAACGCCCGTGAGCGGCTCTAATTGGGCGCGGGCTTCAGTCCGGCACGACGAAGCACTGAAGGTTTGCAGGAGACAAAATCACGGAAAGATCAATGAGTTTTTTCGGATTCTGGATACACCAGAAGGAAAGAACCTTTTGTGGACGAGAACTGCAATGTTGCTTGTAAATCAACATCTCAGCTTTGCTGTATCCAAATTTACTGGTCCTGTTACGAGAATTTATGTCAGGTTGGTTGGAAGCAACAGTTTATCTTGTTGTCTGCGAGAAAACTGAGCGCTCAGCTCCTGGAGGTGTTGATTTTTCGAAGCCGGCTTTCTCGTACATTGTCAGACGAACTTACGAGTATCTTCACATGTGTCGAACCCTCTGAATGAAATCGTACCCTTTTCTTTTGCAGTTTCAAGGGAATAATTTGACGGATGGGTCTCTTGTATCTTCGTTCTTTTCGAGTGGGACGGGCTTTGGAATCATCAAACGCCAAACTGACACTGGGCAGAACACGCGGAGACGCTCGAGCGGCGTATTTCATGGCGCTTTGTGCTTGGCGAGATTAACAGCGTGCATGCGGAGGCAATAAATCGTTGCAGTGCGGACACAGTTGCAAGAAGCTGGTATGCTCCCGAAATGTTAATATTGCGCCGACCTCAGTCATCGTGACACATCAGTCAAAGCTCCACACATGGAATTCAGCGCGTGTACATTCCGACCAATTCGGAGAGTGAGAAAGATGTCGGAGTCCAGTTGTTATTCAGCCCCGATGTCATTGCAACAAGGCGCGTGTACATGGAATAATGTGCATCCGTTTCATGAATCACCATGCCAGCAGCAAAAGCATGCATCACAATTTTCCAATATTGGCCTGAAAACCGCTCTCTGGATGTCATTAGATTATGAGTCAATGTTATTTGCTGTGTGGCCGCCTGTGGAAAATGCATTTTACGTTGCTTGACTGAATTGCCATGGCTTCACGCTGACCTTTGTGGTTATGGCAGTGAACAACTCAGTGCTATTCTTGAATCAGCCTTTTAGGAAACTGTTTCCATAAATCTGTGTTTGTTTGAGGCAGACTTCTGTGGGAAAAGTGGACGACCTGCGGTGCGGTGCGCTGCTGTGGAGAAAGTAGACCGAGATCACTTCTCAGTCAACAGTCGGGAGAATGTGCAATTTTGTACGAGACGCGGTATGTTTGTACTGAAACAATGTCATTTCCGTCTGGCAATGCATCAAAAACCTGCCAGGGCCCAGGACAAAATGAACCTCCTCCACTTGGCCTGGATTGAGGAATCCAGTTCGCGACATGGAACCTGTGCCGCTGTACCGAAGTTGACCCCGTAATCTAAGTTTATCGATTTTGGTTCCTGTGTTTAATTGTGCAGCAATCGATCAGTGCGTTTTCCCTTTGTGCACACGCTGAGAAGATGCTGGTGATGCTGATTTGGTGGTTTCAATTAGAAGGCTTTTGCCAAGTGAATCATAACGGACTCATCAAGTCGGTCAACATTGATTTGTTTGCTAATCGGTCTGTGGAAATTTGTGATCCTCTCGCGAAGGCTGTTTGATCAACAGATGGTCAATGCGCTGGCGTGTTGAGAACAAAACATTGCTGGGTTGATTTCCGCTGACAGGTTGCATGCAGCCTGTGTCCTGAAATATTGGTGTCTTTCGGTGTGAAATTGTGTTGAAGATTTCAGCTGATTGGACTGAATAACCCAGGCTACAGTCTGCGGTATTGAGCGCTTCAAAGCCCTGAAATCAGCAGGGAGACTGCAGTGGGAAAGACAAACAATAGCCGAGCTCAATGCTAAATGAAATCCACTCCACGCAGTGAGATGTCCGTAATCGGCTTGTGCAGTCTGAGTGCCATCGATTCGAGATTTGGGACAGCGCGGTGCCTCGTGTTGTGGAGCATTGTGGTTGCAGGTTTAAATCTCTGGTGTATTGTCTGGGAGAAGAGATAAATTTAGACTTCACAATGGCATCACAGCAAAACAGAATCAACAGATCAACGCAATTTGGCCGACGCTTCGAGATGTTTGTTGACACGTTGCCGGGCAAACTTTTTTTTTCAAAAAATTCTTACTTTCACCAGCAAGCCACAGGTGATCCTTCTGGAGACTGCACCTCAGATTTACAACAGGAACAGCTTCTGTTGTCGTTCTTGTCCAGGTGGAAGCTCGTGCAGTTTGCAGAAGTTTGTTTTACGCACGAGCTGCGTGCACTTGCCAGTTCTAGCGAGAGATCAGTTTGCCAAGTGAGTAAATCCTTCGGCACTTCTGCCAGATGGTGCGGAGTGAAGTTTTCTGTTGGCAAAATGTGTGTTGCTGCGTAAGTTCAGTGTAACCGGTGTACGAGGACTGAATTATGCCCTGTCTCGGGGCATTTTCTCTTTCTTCTCCTCGCACTCGAAATGGGTGTGTGTGTGTGTGTCTGTGTGTGTGCCTGGCCATGACCAATGGTCTCTTCCTGGTACGAATGATGGATCTCCCCTTGACTTCTGAACCAGCGAAACCTGTGATGCTGCTGCCTCTGCCCCGACTCTTGAGAAAAGTTTTCGAAAGAGGGAAGTTTCATGACGCCCACACCGGTCGAAACTTTCAACCAGAAAAACGAGACTGTTTGTTGTGAGCGCGTGAATGGTCTGGTAAACAGGTGCCAATACTGAAGATATCTTTGCGAAAAAGACTGCGAATACAAAGCTCGTACTGGTTTGTTTTTTTGACGCAACTTTGTGCTTTTCTTCCAGTTTTGCATCTGTGATCATTTTGTGGCTTTTGTTCTCACCCGTTCTTGTCAAACAAGGCGCACTGGTTTTTAGACTTTTGTTGGTCTTTTAGTTTGGTGGTGGAGAACGTGCTTCGCTTCCAGCCTGGGAGCAAAGGTGTCTTTTCCGTGCGCACGTGACAAAATGGTTCTGACATTCGAGTGGAACAGACTCGCGACCAAAATTCAGAGTTCTTTCTGTGTCTGGTGTGACGTGGTCGTGCCGAATCTTTTACGAATTGTCCCGGAAGAGTTTTCTCACAGTTCCTTTCGTGCCATTGATCCAGGTGGAGTTATGAGCGCAGAACCGGGGAGGAGTTGCTTGCATATTTCCTTCATATTGCCTTTTCGGGGCGGCAGTGTTCAACAAGGCGCATGTAATCTGTAACCGAGTTTTCAGCTCAGAAAGCAGCGACAGAGTGATGGAGTTCCGCACAACTATCAATAGGCGTCAGTATTTCACGGAGGCCATTTGCTTCTGCAGTCTCGTCTGCCGTCTGTTCTTTATCTCCTTCAGCACTTTGGGGAAATCATAGGCTACGGAAACGTAAGACCGTTTCCCAGCAGTGGGAATGGCGAACGCAGCTGAGATCTTGTGGAAGGTGCCGATAAAGAGTGGGATTCTTCGCAGTTTGGCGTCGCGAGTTATCGGTCCCGCAGCTCAGGAGTATTGTCTCGTCTTGTGGAGCGTCGGTGATTCTGTCGTTGAAAGGTGGACCCTTGTTTTGACCTCCAGCTGTGAGTTCTGGCTGCAGCTGGAAAGGACTGGCTGGAATACGAGGGGCGTACCAAGAGTAAGTTTCGCTCGCCTTAAAAAAAACAAAGTGCGTTTTTTTGAATGCGGTTTTTTATACCCATGAAACTATGATACTGAGGAATTGTGTCCTCAAGGGGGAACAAATTTGAGCACACTTTGAGTAACTGAGACTGATCCATGGTTGGTACATGCAGTACCGCATGACAAAGCCAATGGCAATTCTCTGTGTGAGCGTGATTCTTCACAGTCAAAAAACACACTTATTGAATACTTGATCACCAAACATGGCAACAGAAACAACTAGATGGCAGAACTGTGTGAGAAAAACAAGACCAGTCAGTGAGGGCGACTGCGCAACAAAGTTAGTTGAACACACATAACAGCTCAAAGTCCGTGATCAGCGAGTTCAGGTCAACTCAAGCAAGTTCCGTCCAAAGTGAAGTCATCACTGGGGGGCCACCACAGGGTTGTCAGGGCACAACTTGCGCATCCCTTTGAAGTAGTCTCCGCCTTGAGCGACACACAACCTCCATCAGTGAGGCAGATCCAGAATGGCTGCGCGGTACTCCTGCAGAGGGATTTCTTTGAGCACTTGCCCCACTGCTTCCTGAAGCTCCTCCACATTGGCAAAGCACCTGCCACGAAGATCACACTTCATGCGGGGAAATAGGAAGCAGTCGCACGGTGACAAATCGGGTGAGTAAGGTGGATGCTCCATGACTGTGACACCACTGGTTCTCAGATGCGCACGGGTATGCAGAGGACTGGCATTGTCGTGGAGCAGGAGCATGGCTCTCTCCCTTCCAAAAGCTGGTCTCCACATGCCTGGCCTCTTCTGACGGACCTTTTCACGCAGTCGCCCCAAGATGCAGGTGTATGAGAACCGATTGACAGAGCACCTGGTGAACTCATGATGGATGGTCGATGTGTCATCAAAAAATGCTGTGAGCATCATCTTCTTAGTTGAGTGTGCACGTAGGGCTTTGGTGGGGCGGGCATCATTGCGGGACAGCCATGATATGTCCTTCTGCTTGAGGTTTGGCTCATAGCAATGCACCCAGCTCTCGTCCCCTGTGATCAGCTGCTTCAACATGAGAGGTTCCTCAGCCAGTTTCTGCAAGTTGCGCGCACAAATGTCCTATCTGCGCTGCTTTTGCTCGTCACTGAGCACTTTAGGCATGAATCTGGAGGCGATTTTCTTCAATTTGAGTTCTTTAGTCACTATTCTGTGGACAGAACCAACACTGAGGCAAGACAAGGATGCCAACTCATGGATGGACCTCCTTGAATCCTGTCGCAGATACTGCTGGATGTGCTGAATCTTGCGTGCAGTGCGGGCAAACCGGGGACAGCCACTCCATGGCTTATCCAACACTGACAGCTGTGGATCAGCGACAAACTTGCAGCACCAGTTGCGCACGGATGCTTGACAAAGCGTATGAGTACCGTGAACGCGGCAAAGTCTGGTCCAAATGTCGATGGGGCACATGTTCTGAGCCGTGAAGAACTTGATAACCACGCATTGGTCAGTCTTTGACTGCTTGCCAGACTTGAAAACTCTATCCATGATGTCCAAAAAAGATTGCACAGGCTCACTGGCAAACACAGGAAAATGGCACAAAAATGCACAACGTCCTCACTTGATGACCACTCAAACAGCACTGACGAAATCTCGCACGCAACACAGAAAAGCCCATTGCGATCGCCAAAGGTCGACTGGTGCGCTGTGTCGCAACTGAAATTACTCAGGCATTTTGGCACTCTGGGTGTGCAAACTTCACCGAAATGTGGCCATGTGTGTGCCCCGTGCAACTGTTGACAAAATTTGGACATCAAAATTCTCGAAACCCCCAAAAAATTGAGCGAAACTTACTCTTGGTACGCCCCTCGTATTGGTTGCCTGACATAGCACACTGCGTGCAGACAAGGGCCTTGGTTTTCCGAGATTTGCTCTGTGTGTGCCCTGTTTCTTGCATTGGACATAAAATTGCTTGTGTCAAAAATTAGACGGACGAGTTTGAGTTGAGACCTGGTTGACAATCAAGGGGGATGCAACGCGATGCTTTGATTGGGGATGAAAATGTTCAAGTCACATGAAGCCCTCAAAATCGTCAAAAATATCTGCAAAATCGGTGCCTTGCACAGGATCAGACTCAAGTCCTTTCCTCGCTTGAGAGCCCCCCCCCCTTCCTCCCGATCCTGTGCGGCTTGCGTTGAGCTGAACGAGATCAACCAGTCTTGAGCTTGCATTGCATTTTTACGTCTCTTTCTTAAAAAGAAGAGAGTTTTGAATTTCACCACTTGTTGACGACCATTTGGCTCTGTGTTGGTTCTCGGGTTCGACCGTCATGGCATCAGCGTTCCGAAGCAGTTTCCGTCTTTTCAGTGTCGCAGGACAAGCTAATCACAAGCAGCGCAACAACTGTAGACTGATCGCCTGCAGTGATTCACCTGCAATTCGTCACAGGTAATTGTGCAGGTGGATTGATCTGGGCATCTGATTGCGTGCACTACGTGCTGTCGATATCGCGCGGATCACAAGCAACTCTCACAAGGACTCAAGTACTTGAGTGCTTGGAATTTCTAGGCTTTTGAAATTTGCACTGTTTCCGCCAAGGGAAAGAAGGAACCCAAAAGGAAACCCAAAGCTGTGTGTTGCAAGAAAATCCGGGAGGGCCAGCCGCTGTCGGGTGTTTTGACTGCAGGCAACGGAAGGCGAGGCATGTTTGTTTGGTGGATGTAAATTATGCATCAGGCGATGACTTGGGCAGCTCCGAGTCGTTCATCGTGGCTCGCGCTGCCCAGAGGCGCCTCTGCGGAGCGGATCGGGATGATCCCGGCCCCAGGTGCGCCGCTTTGATGCGCCGACTCGCGGGGGCCGTTCTATCGACAAGCCGCGCAAGATGCAGCAAGCGCGACTGCAAGGCTTCCTATTTAGGGACTGAAGAGGGATTGAATAAACGAGATCTCCCCCCCCCCTTAACCTTTGGAACTGGAGGGCCCAAACAAAACCTGCAGTGTTGTCTTGGCCCGTTCTGCACTCCTGCATGATTGGACTATTTGGATCCTGTCTCGTTCGGAGGTTTTCATACCTCGGTACTTTGGATACGTTGGCTCTGTTTTCACGATGAGGAATGTCCGTGGTGTTTAGTGAATGAATTTCATGCTCTGAATGATGAGGAGATCGTTATTTGAAGATGAAGCCCTTCGTCGGTTTTGTCAATATTGTGCGAGACGCCCACTTCCAACTTTGGAGTGCGACAGCCAACAACAAAGATCTTCGATGCACAAAGATACGAACCTCGGATAACGAGCATCTGTCTGATAGCTGCGCGTCTTTTGCTTTCACTGCAAGTTCCGTGCCACACATAACCATGCCATGCTTGCACACGAGTGGACCACACCAAGGCATGCATCTTGTAAGAAAGGAGAAAATCCAAGGACTCATCCACAAATTCTTGGTCAAGTTTGGGAAGAGCGTAATTTTGGTGCATCTCAAGACTTGCAATCCCCTGCTGGAGTGACACAAAAATCGAGCCGTTTGCCATTTACGAGGGGCGTCCAAAGACTTCTTTTCGCACCGTTTTAAATAACAGATGCATTGTTGCGGATGCCAACAAGTATGTTTTAATCAATTTTCATTGTGCCAACAGTATGCCAACATGGTTCTTGAGTATGCCAATGACCATTCATATCAAGGAACAAGTGCTTATGTTTTACTGATAACAATTCTTCTGCGAAGTTGCTGTGGATACAGGCTCTCAGCACAATCGAATGACCTGCTGGAAAGACTTTTTGGACCAACAATTCAAAGATCAATGCAAGAAGTTTTCGCAACACAACAAAGACAGTCATTGAACCAACGTTTGTGCAATGCACAGACACCTTGAATAGGCAATTACTGTGTGACTTGAGGATTGTCGGGTCGCAATTTCCGGATGCCCTCGAAGTATTCACCATTGGCAAGTACACATTTACGCCAATGATCAGGGAGCTCAAGAATTGCGCGCTCGTACTCTTCTGGCTTGATGTCATCCAACAGGATTCTGGACACTTCACCCTTGAGTGCAGCCATGTTTGGGAACCTTCGTCCTCTCAGTTCACGTTTGAGACGGGGGAATAAAAAATAGTCTGACGGAGCCAAGTCAGGGCTGTACGCGGGGTGGGGTAGGAGGTCGATTCCAGTTTCCATCAGGCATGCTTATGTCATCAGGGCATTGTGCGCGGGCGCATTATCTTGGTGCAAGTACACTTGGTGAGTTCTGTCTGTTTCACCAGCTGGAGGGGCCCACAAGGACGGACGCCTTTTCCGCACAGCTTCTCTCAGGCATGCGAGAATTTGACAGTACACAAAGCGGTTCACGGTCTTCTGAATGAACTTGAAATGAATCATGCCTGCATCATTGAAGAAAGTGACCAACATGGTCTTTTTCTGTGATCTACCTCTCAAAGCCTTCGATGGTCTTCCTTGTGATTTGGACACCCATTCCTGACTCTTGTGTTTCGTCTCGGGATCATATAAATACACCCAACTTTTGTCGCCCGTCATGATTTGTTGAAGTACAGTGGGGTCAGCAGCAACCATATCTGTGCACTTTTGGGCAGCCTCAACGTGGTTGGCTCGTTGTTGGTCGGTGAGAACTTTGGGGATGAATTTTGCTGAGATTTTGGTCAGGCCCAAATCCTTCTTTAAAATGTTATGAACACTTCCAGTACTCATGCCAGATTGCACAGCCAAACCTCAGACAGTCATTCATCGATCCACAGCAAGCAGAGCCTTGATTTTGTTGATGGTAGCCGGGTTGTAGGCGCTCCTGGGACCTCCGGACCTTGGTCAGTCCAAGCAGGAGGTGTCTGGATCATCGTCGAATCGCCTAACCCAGGAGCAAACACTCTGCTGGGAGAGAGTGTTTTGACCATGCACACGTCAAAGTTGTTCCCAAATGTGGACTGGGGTGATGCCCTGATGCTGCAGAAACTGGATGATGACACGTTGATCCGTTTTGCCTTGTTTGCCACTTTTAAACATTGTCAAGTTCCAACAGTTGTCCGTTCAAACAAAGTCTGGCAAGGTGAAATGCTCATTCAATCTCTGTCCCTCGCACAACACACTCTTTGCACTCCAATTGTCCATTCAAAGTCTCCTTTTCTGTGAGGCGCAAACATGCAATGAACGGTCGCAAATAGCAAAATCGCAGCTGGTCCGCAGAGCGATCTCTGATGACCAGAGTAAAGTGTTCCGATAGTCAATAAGAAATAGTCACAGTTGAGGGAAACTTTCAGTAGAAAGGGCTCACTACCTGTTGGTCCCAGTGTCCAAAAATCACTGACTTCAGTCGAGCCAAACTTGCAAAAAAAAAAAAGCGAAAAAAAGTCTTTGGACGCCCCTCGTATCTCTTGCAGTTTCAGGGAGAGTGCACGTCTGCAACGCGGTGGTTCTCTCGTAGCATGTGTGAAACTCTCTTCCCGATGCCACGTGTTTTTCACCAAGCAGACTTTTTCTCTTTCTTTTGGGAAGATACTCTTGCACTAAGTAGCTTTGAGCAATCTGGATCTGCCCGAGCACATCTTTGCGTGACGTTTCGTTCAGGTGCGGAACCTTTCGGGGGAAAAAAACCCCAGCGGCCTTGCTGCTCTGACTTTCAATGCTGGTGGCATTTGTACGAGATGTGAGAAGAAATCAATGCTCGAAGGTAATCTATCAAGGCCGTGTCGACTCTTGACAAATTTGTCCCTCCTGAAGCTATCAAGGACAAATCCTGTGCGACTGCGCCCGACAGCCTCGTATCGCCGGCTCCGCCTTGTTTACGGGGACCTTGCAGAAGGCCGACTCCAACAAATGGACTCTCGGGGAGGATTGTCTCCCTTTGCTGTGAAATACTGGACACACTTAACGCCTTTTGTGTGTTATCGAAGCCCAGCTTGGTGCAGAGGAAGAGAATTGGGTGAAGTTGGAATGCTGCTCATCTTTCTCGAAGGACTTGTGCCTGCCGTCCCTTCCGACAGCGGGCCGACTAATTGGTGAAATTGCGGTTGTGAGCAATGTGCTTCAGTGGATTAATTTTGCTGTAGCCTCTCGTGAGCTCGTCATTTGCTTGCAGAGCGAAGCCATAAATCGTGACGCACACGATCGGCAAATCTCCAGAGACGTGTGTCGTGTTTCACGAGCCAGTCTGGGATGATGCGTTCTGTGTTCAGAGCCAGTTTCCCCATATGTGGCAGCTCCACATCGACTCTGCACTTACTTCTGCCCAAGGCCGACAGGATGCATGGTAGATGTTGATATCGACGGAAGTAAAGAGACTGGAGCATTGATCGAGGTGACACTCAACAATTGCAATCTGACACAATTGACATGTGGCTGTCGTGTTTCTGACAGGCAGCTCCGTGTTGCAATTCCTGGCAATGCTTTTGCATGTGAAATACTTGTCCATCGATTTCAGCAGCGATTTCAGCAGTCGGGCTTCTGTCAGACTCGCAGTTTCACCACCCAGATTCGTGTTGATGTTCCAGACATTGATGGCTTCTTTTTTGTCAATTGTTTGAAGCAGTCACACCCAACTTACCCTGGACGAATTTCGCGGTGGTGATGGTTTGCTCGGTGCCGCAAAGTGTGGAAAGGAGTTGCAAGCGACTGTCTGCAATGAAGTCTGAGGGCAGTGGCAAAAGTTTCCGACTTGTCGAATGCTCATGGCAGTGATACATGTTTTATCTGTTTGTCACGATATCCAAAACAGGTCAGATTCCCAGGAGTGGAAATTTGCACCTTGAGAGTGAATCCTTTCTACTCAGGCCCTTTGTGGGCTCGTATGGTATCTGCATGGCAAATAATTAAAATTGAATGTGTTGGACGTGTGGTGACTTTTGTTTTGCTGCAGGAAAATTGTCAAAACATGCGTACTTTGGACACCCAACTTCCTTTTGAGGGTTGTATAAAAAGATTGAGATTGGGGTGAGACTCTTGTATTTCCTTTTCATGATTTGAGAAGTACTCGAAACTCATGTCAGCATTCTGCAGTGGGAAGCCTGATCAGCACACGTCGGTGAAGTGGGTGGCAGCGAACAAAACAAAAAATACGCTTTGATCCAATATCCACCTTCCAACTGTGTGTTGCTCTGAAAGGAAGTGTTGGCCCCAAGTGCTGGAGGCTGACGTCATCCCTGTCATTTGTCAGATTGCCGTTGAACGTTTTGGAGCAGCCTGTCTTTTTTCTGCGTCTCGTCAGAATCTGTTGCTTTGGCGGAATTTTCCATGCAAATGCTTTTCAATTTCGCTGAACGAACAAGAGCTGATTTACCGATTGTCTTTTCATATCCCGTGTACGTATCAGTGTGGTACTCGCATTGTGATTGGTGAGGGAAACGAAGAGTTACCGAATTTCCTTTGTGTTTTTTTCAGTGCTGCAGTTGGAGTGGGTTTTTACGGAAACGAAGATGCTCACAAAGGCGTTTCGCAGTTCGCCAAGTCGGGGTCGGACGCCGACAACACGATTCACGCCATGCAGCGCCAGGTGAGTGACGCCGTCCGCGCAGGTGTCAAGTTCGACTCCGTCACTGAGAGCAGTGTCGTTGATAAGCTACAAAGTGAAGTGCACCAACAAGGAACAGTTTTAATTGATGCAGCAAGTTAATTTTTACACACACTGAATGTTGCTCGCTATAGTGCGTTGAGTACAAATGGTACTGTTCAGTACCCGTTTGTGATCATGATGTCAATGTACCTTTGACATGGTTGTGGTTTCTCTTGGTCTGCCTGACGAAAAAATTGTTCTTTGCTTGTTTTTTGTGCATCATGAAAGTTCCATTTGTAATCAGTGCTGTGTGCTTGTCTCTGACTTAAAGAAAATGCTTCCACACGCATATCCAGAAATGCACTTTTGAAAATCAGTTTTGGTACCTGCATTGTACTTAACTAATTGTGCTGCTGCACACTGCTATTCGCTTGTTGTTCTGTTTCTTATTCCATCTAATTCTACTAACGTCAGCTGCCAAAGCATGGGAAAAACATAAGGACGCAGGTAGGCGCTGTGTGACGAGTAGATTCTGAGGGTTTCCTTTCTTGTGCAAAATAGTGTCACTGTAGGTTGGTGCTGCTGGAAATTGCCTTGCAACCTGAGGGAGTGAACATTCTACGAAATCAGTGTGTATGTGTTGGGGGGGGGGGAGGGAAGAACTGGCTGCAGGAGGAAATCATGTGGACAGAAACTGTTGACACAGTCCCATTGTTCCAATATTCAAGGGATGAAAGTTACATTTTTTCATCTCCGTTTGGCTTTGGCACAAAACCAAAAACCTGAGGGAATTTTATGCAGCCTTGGGTTGTGCTCAATGTTTGTACATATTCCATTTTGTTTGAACCAGGAAAAGATGTACTTTCTCATTTTTTCCGCGTTTCAGTTGTTGATTGGTGGGATTGTTCTGTGTTGTGGCGTAGATGTCTTGTGTCCGAGTTGTTCCGTGGTGAGGTTCACATTAGAAAGACTGACTGGAGTGTTCACCTGTTCGTCCGCTGAATAACGTTTCGCCGCCTCTTCTGATGCAGCAAATATTGATGCAATTGAAACTCAGCACGAACCTTAAATTGCATGTCTTGTGTCCTCAATGAAGACTTGCCCACAGTAGGTGGCTCGTGGCAAAGGAAGAGACGGAATGTGATTGCTTTATGAAGGCCTTTTTGCAAAAAGTTTTCAGACGAAGATGGTTTCACTGATAAGATTTGCTTTGGGGCAACTTTTTCTTGACGAATTTGTCACAAACAATTTCTTTCGAGGCAAATGGTTTTTGCATACTGAAGTTGCAGAACTGTGTGACTGTCATTTCGATGGTGGTCGCACATTCTGTTCGTCTTGACAGTGATTAGACAACGGTGAACGCGAACAAGTTTGCCAATATTCAACAGATAACATTTGCATTGTTGTGAGGCCTGTGGAGGAAATCTGAAGTCGACATGCGAAGTCATGCGCCACGCCTTAAGTATCTCTCACATGAAAGGATGAGCCCTCGTGTGGGACTTGCGAAACACAGCGAAGCTCTGATAAGAGTCGCGTTAATTTTCACACAGGCGCGTTCGGAGCGACTCGGTGTTGTGTAGGGCAATAGCTGGCCGCATTATGTTGCGGTGCGGAGGGGTGGGAGGCCTACCTCTTTGTGACCTTCCTCTGGAGTTGCGGCAGGACCTGACTGAAAGTTTGGGGAAGTCCCACCTGCCCTGCCCAAGGACCTACCTGAGGGGGTAGGCCTACTTGAAAACTTTGAAGGGTCCTGCTCTCCGGAGGGTGGGCTTACCTGAAAACTTGGGTGGGTCCCAGCTTCCAAGACAACCTCAAGGGGGCAGGACCCACCTGAAATCTTGAGCAGGTTCCTCCCGAAGGGATTGTCTGGTATGGTCCCCCCTGGCAACTCAACTCAGCCAATTCAACTTGGCCACCAAAGTCTTAGGATAGTTGAGTTGGCCGAGTTGAACTGGCCAAGTCAAGAACCGCGGGCTTTCTAAGCACAGCTTTCTTGTTGGTGTCAAGGCTTTACAGCCACTGAGTTTTCAGTTGTGGCGTAAATTGGGAACTTTGCCACCCATTGTGTGCCTTGTTCAACTCTCATTGAGCTCTTTGCCTTGATCTACGATTGTTAGAAAATGCACTGACCATTCACAGTTGCAGCCAAGAAGACAGGTGAAGATGAGAATTTGAAGGTCACCTGGGCACCGAAATATTCAGAGTCATACTTGGTTGTACCAAAGAACGGTTGTTCCTCGGTGTCAGCAACACACGGGGCTCATGTCTGCTTTTGTTGCGCCGTCCTTCTGAAATGTATCGAAATTCGAGGCTTCCTCATGTCTGTCTTCATGACATGAATATTTTATTGTACAAGATTTGTGCCGGGACCTGCGTGCCAGAGGTTGGCTTGTCAGCTCAGGATTGCGGGGGCTTTGGTTCTGACACTTGATATTTTGATGCTGCGGTCATGGTAAATGGCTTTGTTATAGCTTTTCCGTCTGGATCACGGTCGAGTGAGAAGAGGCGCTGCACAGCCAAAGTTTGGAGGAGGCAACGAAAGGGCACTTGAGTTTTCCCGCAGAGAAGATCGATGGAGGTGGATGTTTCGCCCCCCCCCACTTCTTTTACCTTTCAATTTGGCACCGATCAAGTGATCAGGAAATTTGTACTCGTACTCTGAGGAGCAGTGGCTTTTGATCGCGAGTCTGCGATTTGCCAAATGCTTCAAATGCGGTCCACATGCGACGTTCCGTGTGGCACTGTCTCGCATTGCCTCTGAAACGCGCGTGGCCGTTCTTGCTCACAAGTACGAACGTACGTCTCATGTTGGTGTTCAGTGAGGTGTGGATGTCAGCAGGGCTGGTTCAGTGGAAGAAGACGCGATCAGAGTGGACGCGACGTGGACACCACGTTCTATTTCTTTCACAGTCGGTTCACGTTTCCCAAACGTTTTGGTGTTTGAGATTGTTGCAGCGAAACACATTATTTTGACAGGGAGTGATAACTGTTTGGTGAAAGTTTTTTTGAGGGAATTAGGGTCCAAAAATTGTGTGAACCCTTTTTCAGCTGCTGGTTGAGACTGGTCTGACAGTTGGTGCTGGTATCGTAGTGGACCCAGAAAGTCCCGAGTGTGCGCAAACTGTTTCGACTTGATCGAGCCCAAAGCCGGAGTGAACTTCAGGATGTTGTTCGGTAGGGTCGGTGTCGTTTTGATCTTTTCTGACAGAGTGACCAGAGCTGTTGTTTTTTTGCTGGCTTTTTGCGACAACGGCCAAACCTTGTTCCTGACAATGCGCGGGGCGCTCAGGATCTCTTACTGACTGAGCTTCTCACGAATGTCACGAGCGGTTCTTCACAAGCCTTCTTAACGTTTGCACGTCCCCAAGGAAGACATGGAAACGCGGTGTGTGGTCCCCCAGCGGTGTTTGCAACCGGTGCTGTGCTTGCTCCTTGATAACGCACGGTCTTCCTTCTGCAGAAGCCTGTCTATTCTTGGTCTGACTAACATTCCACCTCTCTGGAAGCTTGGAGTGAATGTTTCCGCGTGAGAACAATCTGACGTTTCTGAAGATTTGCCGAAGACTAATGTCCATTGTTTTATTTTTGCAGTGGGAAAACTTCTACGAACATTTTGTAGGTATTCCATCAATTCTTGCATGGTGGTACAAATTGTGCTTTGGGATTTGAAGTGGTAGATGGTCTTGCTGCCATGGTGCACGAGCGTGCACACACGTGCTGACATCGTCTGCTTCTCGTAGAAGGTCTAACAATCACATGTTTTGGAAAACAACTTTTCTTTGTGTCTAACAGTTTGTTTCAGATTTGTCAGCATTAAAGATTTGACTCGCGCGAGGAGACATCGACATAGATTTTGCCACTGCAGACAAGAAAATGTTTTACTACTTTGCCGAAGTTTGGGGACTTCGGCGTCGCTTGCTGGACAGGAAATGCATAGCATGGAGCCTCGGGCTTTCCCTCGTGAGATGACAAGGGGGAAAGGACAAGTTGGCCTGGCTCCAGGTTGAGTGCACAGCCTGGTGTCTACATGACTAATGGATTCCAAGTAACGACACGTCCAGACAGGGAAGTCGCCATTCCATGCACCTGACAAGAATCTTACGTGCCATTGTCTCCAAATGGTTGACAGGAGAACAGGAACGGACGTGGTGCAGTCGTCAGGGGAAGTGTCTTGATTGAGACTTTCTCATGTTCCGTGCCTTTTTTCGGTGGATCGAAATTGTGCCCTGTCCAGAAAGGCCAAAAGAATGTTGTACGAGTACTTGACAAATACGTAGACTCTAAATGTCAGGGAAAACAGCAAGTGCAGGTGAAACACAATACGACGAGTACGAAGCGTGAGGAGGAAACTGTTGTTTCAAGGCCTTTCCTGAATGCACATCCCTCATCTGTGAAGTACGCTCACGTATTTGTGCGTCTTCTTTGTGTCAATTATCAGTTGGAGTCTGGGAAAAACGACAACGAGCGCCGAAGTTCTTTTTGTGCAAGACTGTAGCGTGGTCAGCTTAACTCAAGTGAGTTGCGTAAAAATGTCTTGAACAAGTTGGTCATGGACTGATGCGGTGAGGCGCAGATGTGGCGTGTTCTCCAGAGAACCTGCAGGCTTCTCACACTCTACCAAATTGGTCGAGCAAAGAGTTGTGTGATTTCACAGGAACCAGTATGGTGGGGTGAGAAGAACCCATTTCTCCACACTCGAAGTTGTGCTGTGTTACGGGTACTTGCATGACACACACTTGTGAACATCCCTGGCAGCCAACTCGGAGAATCGACGATGACTTGGACGCTGTTAGACGCGATTTGAAGTGACAGTGTTCCAATGGTACACGGGCAGAATTGGTGGCTAATTTCTCGAAAGACTGCCAGAGATGTGTGGAGGTCAGCAATGGGTGTGAACCACAGAGAAAATTGGGCCGCTCGGAAGCGAGGCTGTGCTCTGTACACACGCATTCAATTTTATGGTGTGAACACATCTTTGTGGTCAGTGTCCGCCGCAATGGTCCGAACATTTCTTCCACAGGACGCTCCACACAAGTGGACGGACACGCAGCTGTGTTCCGCCCTGCAGGTGGGCGAGACGTACACGTATGTTCTTGAAGAAGGGGAACTTTTTCGACGTGATCCGCCTGCTCGTCGTTCGGAAGCCACAACCCAGCGCAGAATGCGGCAACAAATGATCCAACTCAAATCTTTGCCTGGCAATTTCCTTCGAGTGTCTCATGCACTCGTGCTGCAAGCATTCCAATGGTGTGCTTTTGTCTCTTCCTTCTAAGCAGCAGCATTGCGGGATTGTGTTCTTGTAAACCCCGGAAGCAAAGCTGGACAATCGAACGTTCATGGTCCGTTTTATCTGCCGAACCAGACAGGTTCTCAGCTCGGAAACATCGACTGCAACTCAAGAAGCGCCACCCGTTTCTGCACAGCAGAGTCCAAAGGTGATGAGTCAAACGCGCACGATAAAGGGCTTCATGAGTCAGTCTTTCCCCTTCAAGTTGCACTCACAGCTGATACTTCCATGCTTTGCTCCAACGATTGAAGGTTCCTGCGGCTTCACGTGTTGTTCTGCAGCGGAGAAGTTGAGTCTGCAGCGATTCAGTATTAATGATCCCGTCAGTGTGTTCTCGAGGAAATGTCAGGTATGATTCACTAATGCACAGCCAAATATTCATTGCCTTCTCAAGGCAAAAAGCCTTTTCGCGGAGGAGCATGGAATGTGATGTTGATGAGATTAGGTTGCGATGCGACACGGGAGGTCTTCCTCGCAAATGCGTGCCGAAAAAGCATACCGTAGATCTACTTCCGCTTTTGGCCGGAGTGGACAGCGAAGGATGATGGACTCAGTTGAAACGCCATCAGATTTTGGTAAGTTATTTTGATGGACAATTCCTGCGTAGATCACCCAGAAGAAAGTGAATCAGTTGTTCCCAAACTGCAACCAGCAGACGTTGGTTTTCGAACGTGCACACTGACCAGCAGTCTACGTTTCAGAGAAGGCTCATCTGTGAACAGGGGACGAGAGTAGAATGTCAAATGCTGAGCTCAGACTCTGGTTTCCTGTGGCCACTGGAGAATCCAGACGGCCCTCGGCCCCCACCACCGGTCCCCCTGGTTGATTTGTCTCCAAGGTGAATGCGTGGAGAAGACACAGTCTCTGCCCGCTCAGCTCGTAATTGAATTGCTCGTTGGGTCGGAGTTGTCTGTCTCCAGCAGGAATCAGGGGCCGGATAACGAGCGAACCGCGTGGGCAGGTGCAAGAAATACACGTTGAGGATGGAGACAAGGTGAAGTGTGAAACTCCTTTTGTGACAGGATAATTTCTGCATTGACTGTTCTTGTTTTGTTGTGTTCTCTTGGTAAGAAGAGAAGTATTCACTGATTCTTGCACTGCAATGCAGCTCTGTGCAGAAAAAAAAGCATAATGAACCTGTGTGTCTTGTTTGATTCTTTTGTAAATTTTGTTCAGGCTTTCAAAATGGACCAAGCCCAGGTGGAGGATAAATCTGTCCCGAACCCATTTGGGCAAGTCTGGCGTGTCTTATCTCAGATTGGAACATCACTGGACTTCTCCAGATTTTGATTCATCCCCTCCCATTGACACAAGAAAAATCGCTTCTCTGGGAGTTACGCTGTTTGCATTGATCGGAAGAGTCCCCCCTTCATGTGTTGTGTCACCTTCTTGACCCAACCTGGCTTCTGACAACAACGCAGCGGTTTCTGTCTTTTTCAACCAGCCTCGTCTCGTGTTGCCGTCGTGAACGAAGAATCTGTTGCTGTGATCCAACCAGCAAGGTGTGGCAGATTCCTTGCGAACGGGTACTTTGTGCAAAGAAAAAACACGCAGGTGCACTCACTCATCGAAGGTTCTCTGAGACAGTGTGTGAATTGAGTCTGTGTTGGTGGTGGTTCATAAATCTGTCGTCTCCTTGGTGCTGATGACGATTTGGTGAGCGCAGAATTTATTCCCTGGGACTCAGGAACTGTGGCAACTGTGTTGGAAGCGCAAATGACCACAAAATGTCAAAGTGCTCTCTCACCGAGCTTTGTTGACTTCCACAGCACGCACACAGCAAACCAAAAAAGAAATCAAATCTTTTGTGGCTTTGTCGAAGGCGGTATTGATCAACTGGCGAAAAAGGTCCCTTTGAAGCTGGATGTCAGGGGGATGAACCACCAGCGCTGCTTGTCGCAGTGGGTACAGTTGACTGATACTGTGCCGTCATACGACTGATGAACCTCAATCATATTTATGATGGGAAGTCCCACATGGCCATTATCGTCCAGATAAATTGTGTAATGGGCCTGGATTTGATGTGTGTCGGACTGAATGCGGAGGGTCCCGGCGAAGCTTTCGTCTCTTGCGAGCGGAACGACCTCGTGTGGGAAGAGAAACTTTGTCCCGGAAAAAATTATCCCGAGACAGTAGTCTGCGTTAGGATGGATGAAACGTCAGTTCTTGAGGGACACACAGATTGGGCACCAGACATCGCACGGTTTGCTTGGCAAAGACTCACAGAAAATCGACAGCTGTTGTGATCTGTCCTCCAGGGAAGGTTCGAATGTGAAAACCTGACTTTCAATGGATTTCTTGAGAAAGAAGCAAAGCAAGGGAAAACTGTTGTTCGTGTTTGGTTGCGTCCTTTTCTCTGGACAATTCCAATCTTGCGTTTCTTTCCAACTGTTCCAACACTGTTTTCTCTCGACAGGAAATATTTTCTTGTGAAGACAACTCTGGGCTGCAGATGCGAACCGATTCAGTTCCTGAAGGTGGCTGGCTCGTCTTGTGGTCATCAATTTTCAGTTGTTAGCAGGCGCGGTCCGCAAACGCAATGAAAGCAGTCGCCGTGGTACCGTCTTGTGCGATGTTCAGACAAAGCCCAACAAATTTGTCTGCAGAGCGTGAGAGACCAATGCAAGGCGCAATGTTGTGACTTTCCACGAGCACCCCCACCCCACCTTTTAAAGGGAAAAGCTAGAACATGTTCTTCTCTTGACCTCGAAAATGTTCCGTGTGTTTGACTCATACTCGCACGAGCTCGTAATCCAAGGCCTTCTTCAAACCTGGTTTTCGGTAGCGCGGTCTCAACAGCTTCATTCTGTTGAGTTGGTGCGAGGAAGAACTTTGTCCCCCGTGATTTCTGCTTGCTGTAGGTGTGTCATATTGCAAGAAAGACACCAACAGCCCCCTCCCCCCGTTGGAGAAACTAAAACAAAACCCTTGCTGTCTCCACTGAGACCACTCGTCTTCGCCGATCGTCTTCAGTGCAAACAATGTTCTCAGATTTTCAGTCGTGATGCTTTTCATGTCCAGATGATGTGCGCTTCTCAATGTTCCACGCTAAATCTTGCAGTACTCGTAGGACCTCGATAAAGTTTGACGGGGACGACACCGCAAAACATGTTCATCCCCAGATAAAATTTTTCCGAGTTGCAATTATGACTGTTGATCACTGTGAATTGCCTGTAATCAGTTGCCGACTCATTGCGGTTGGCTCTTGACAAGATCGCTGTTGACAGTTCAAAGCCCAGAAATTGCATTCTTGCTGGACTCGTTCTTGTGTGAATAATGAAACTGCGTTTTGGGTGTTTCAGAAAGAATTAAAATCCGTAAGTGCTCATCCATAACCCGTGCATTGCATGCTTTGTGACCCGAGTTCCATGGCGCATGGGGGCAGAAGGAAGATAATGACACGGTGCAAAATGGCATTGATGTCCAAATGGGCCCGTGGAAATTATGCATGAAATGATGCAGTTATAATTACGAAACGAAAGGTCAACGAGTGTCGAAACGCAAATCGCCAAATTGCATGGGGGACCGTTGCTTTGCGGGAATTGTAAAATGCATTTTGCTCGGACAAATATGAGTGCGAGAAGGACGTGTGCTTTGGACCCACAAGGGAATGTTTGCTGGCTGGTGGTGATTACGATGCGCGGGCAGCGACAACAACGCACGAACGAGAGGACGAGGCCTCCCGGTTGTGGAAACAGATTGAGATGGATGAGTTGCACGGATCAAACATTCACGAGAATTGAGACAGAAAAAACAAAACAAAACTGTGCGGTAATTTCTGCTTCAGAATGCGGGTGGCCATGCAAGGGCCGACTTGAGGACGTGCTCAGTTGTCAAGTCACTACATATTCATTTGCAGCCAATTTTTGCTGACGCTTCTGTATGTTTCAGCTGTCGAGAAAGTCTCACGTTCAACTTGTGGATTATTTTGAAAACAAAAAAAGACAGTCTGCACAAAACGAGAAGGATCCCGACAACTGAGAGTCGAGTTTGTCACATTGAACAGCCAAACTTCACTCACTACGGGCCTTGTGTTCGTTCCAACCCGATCCCGAGTCTTGCTGTCAAAAAGTATTTTTGTGCAACGAATTGTTCAATTCTGACCTTTCTGACCAAAACTTATTCTTTGTAAACTTACTTCAATTGAAATTCTAAACTTTTGGCCTCGAACCCAGATTCTAGATCCCCTTCCATGTTTCAAGGACTCTGAACTCACTGCAACCTCTGTTGTTCGCCATACGTACTCGTAACAGTCGCGATTGCACACTCGTCTCGGACACACACACGCACGCACTCACGCACAGTTTTGAAGGAAGTCAAAGCAATCAAGGAAAAATGCTTTTCTTTACACCCGACAACCGCAGATCATAGCGGTCTGGATTCCATACAAACTTGTTATCTGATCGTGTTTCTGGGGATTCTGCGGAAGACAAAATTGCCCGTTGTTTCTTTTGGACTCCACCGGCACTGCGCTTGTTCTTTTGGCCTTTTTGCAGGCTGGCGCGTGTTCTTCCTCAATGGTGATGTTTCCAAAATGTTGTTCGAGATTGATAGTATCTATGTACCTGTTGAAATGAAATGTTTGAGCACGTTTTCACACTTCGTAAAATATTTCTGTGTACTTTCTTGTGAGTGTGCGGTATCTTGCCAAATAGACTTGGTGAAAGTCCTGACAAGACTGTATTTTATCACGTGTTGATTACAGATCCACGACATGCAGGTGACGATCAACGACACGATCAACAGGCGGCTGCAGGACCTGAAGCAGATCTGGCGGCGCCACAACAAGCTGAACCGCACGCTCAAACAAGAGCTGCGCGCGCTGACGGACCGCGCGCTGCGCAACACGTCCGAGATCCTCAAGTCGGTCAAGGGCATCAACCGGCGCGCGGAGCACGTCGACATGTCGCACCACATCCACCGCGTGCGCGAGTACGGCTACTGGAGGTACGGTCACCGCAGTGTCAACTCTTGTGAAGTCTCAAGCGAAACGTATGAACTTCATCTGTGCCGTGGAAAGACAGCAAAAAGAACAACTGTTTTCGAACTCGTACCACCAAAGCCACATGTGCACACATTTACAGGGGGAAATTCGCACTGCAAGTTCGAGTACGTATTCAGGAAAAATGCTTTCCGAACGGATTTGGATATTCCGGGACGGCTGGCCATATTGAGTTTCCGACATCCACTTGCAGTGTGCGCGTTCTCCATCAACGTCCCTGTGATCCAATCTCGGCTGAAAAAAGCAAGCCAGCCAAACCCTCCCGAGAGGGAATTTTGATTTAATTGCTGTTGAAAAAAGGGTCCGACAATTGTGTTTTGTTTCGCTGCAGGTGGCTGGGAACGATTCTGCTCTTGTGCTGGGAAGTCCTATTGTGCCTGTTGCTCCTGTTCGGCATCGGCCGCTCATCCAAATGCACATTACTCATGTAAGTACATGCTTTATGCACCCAGACACGTATGTTTTTCTTGATCTTCAACAAGGGAAAGCATTCACCAGCGCAGGGCATGTCACAGTTCAATTCATATTCGCGTCTGAATCTTGGCTGGTGATCGCTTCTGTGAAGAGAAAAACGATGTTGCTTTTTGTTGACAGATTTGGAAAATGGGGACAACAGGCCATTCACATTGTGTTTTCTTTGGGTATCATTTTGTCATTTAATCTGTTTTGAAACGTGACACGAAAAAAAAGTTTTGTGTGTTCAAAACAAGAAGCAAACAATCGTCCTACTCGTCACACAATTCTCTTTTCAAGCCGTACTTTTCTGGCACGACAACCAGCCAGAGAGAAACTAACCATGTTAGTGAATGAAAATGAAGCACATGAGCATGTCTCTCACGCGGTTGACACAGAGGAAATGCCGAAAGACGCTGTCTGCATTTTAATCCTCTTCTGCTTGGGCGGGAAGTGTTGGCATAATTGAGGCATTATTCATTGTCAAATGTGCATCAGCGAGCACGAGGATCATCGAGTTGACAGATTCTCAATGCATGTCGCCCGCCACAAAAACGAGCGTTCCATCGTGGTGCAGCCTCAATGGGAATAACGATGTTTTCTGTGCCCAAGATGGTCGTTTTCACTGAATGCGTGTCAGCTCATAATTACTCGAAGAAATTCATTAAAATCGTATTTATCAAAGACGAAGAAGATAATGCAAGTGGAGTGACGTCTTGTGGATTGCCGTGGTTTTCGAAGTTCCGTAAAGACTCGTGCGAGCGTACCTGAGATCTCCGTCGATATGCGTGTCAGGCTTTGTCACTCATCCTTTCACCTCGGAGGGTTAACATTCGACGGAATTTTAATCTCAGGCGCTATCAGTCAGAATTTGATCCAACATGTCGACGTGACTTCGTCAATGTCATTGCAAAGAGTTTTATTCCATTCAGCGCTCGTCGCTGTGTGCATCAGGACCAAAACAGGCACTTGATATCGCATCAGCGTTGAAATATTCATAAATGCGAGAAATTTACGAGGCTCAGTCATTAAATACGTGGAATTATCATGTCCAGCGCTCACTGCGATCGGCTATCAATTGCTGTTTGTGATCGACACTGACTACAGAAATTTGCACATGCTGA
>JAAUXT010023911.1_pt1 | contig 28018 bp, 27 predicted proteins | sample 7278171 | NCBI WGS metagenome assembly JAAUXT01 (sample SAMN14350112, study PRJNA611818) | marine sediment metagenome | isolation source: surface marine sediment (1.8m) | place: French Polynesia: Moorea | collected 2018-08
ACCCCACAAAAAAACCCCCCGCGCGCGCGCGCGCGCGCGCGCGTCGCCACTCAATTTGAACGTTCGATTTGGCCAAGAATAAAATGAACCAAGATTCTCAAGATCATAGCAACAGAAGCGGTGAACTCAAAACTAGTACGACAGAGGAAAGGCTTCGAATGAGACGAGTTCGCCTTTTCTTGTCCTCCACAATCAACGAGTAACAAGGACTGGCAGGTCGGGGTCTTCACTGAAAGTATTTGGGCGTTGCGTCGATTCAGCAATGCAGCGTCTTGACATGTTGGTCTTGTACTGCTCGTGTGGCACGCACAACGCGTCTTTGTTTCCGGAGATGTGAAAACATCCTCGTCCTCTGCGCACCGACAAGGGCGCAGAGACCGCGCAACCACATCGCGAAATCGATCCGTCTTGCGCCGCGTCCGGCCACAAGTCCGTGGGCGCCGCGTCGCTGACTCGGCACAACACCCTTGAAGACGGACGGAAGCCACAACGTGTGCACTGTGCACCTGGACAAATGCTGCACGCAGCGACCCAAACAGGGCCCAAGTAACCTGGCAACACCACTGCAGTATTGGTTGCGAGGCAACGCAGCTGGACTCTGAGCGGGTCTGACACCGGACGCACGCAACAGCAAAATCAGGCTGTGTGTGCAGTAGGACTCCTGTCATTGTCTGTAGGCAAGAGCTTACAGTGGCTCGAACACACACACCTGGGGCCCACCCAGTGAGTGTGTGTGTGCGTGTGTGTGTGTGTGTGTGTGTGTGAGAGAGAGAGAGAGAGAGAGAGAGAGAGAGAGAGTTATGCGGTTGGTCCGGATGTTGTCATAATCAGACATCAATCATCACAACCAAGCGCAAGCCTGTGCTGCATGGTGTGTGTGTGTGTGTGTGTGTGTGTGTGTGTGCGCGCGCGCGCGCGCGCGGCGGTACCTTCTTCCTGAACTCGGGCGGTATTCCCAGCGGGAGACGCGCCACGGCCCGCATCGCGTCGTGCCACTGCTGGAAGGCGTCGTCACCGGGCAGCGGCTCCAGGCTGAAGCGGATGCGCGCGTCCACGCCTGCAAGCACAAAGAGTCAGTCCAGTCTTCCGGTGTGTGACGAAGTTCCTGATAAATAGCACTCGCAACCGACCTGACTCCACGCCAACCGTCCTCAGGCGAAAGGTCATTGCAAGTGACAACCAGTGAACGAGTAGGTTAGGCGGGTTGGGCGAGGCGGTCAGAACGGACTCTGGCATGAGGAGGACTATTCAATGATCTGGATGTGCAACAGAACGGCAAACATATTTCACAACGAACAAGACGAAAGACGACTGAGCCGCCGACGAGTCGCCACAATCCGCGAACCAACACACACCGCAGATTCATGCAGGTGAGACCCGACCACAAACAGCAGTGCATTGAAAGCAACAGAGCAAAGCAAAGACGAATTCATCCCCGAGAACAAGGTAAGAAACGCACTCGGAGCATCAGGAGGGGCGGGGCCTCGCCGACCGACCCAGCGCCTGTTGATTCGAGACGCAGCGCAACCAAACGAGAGTGACAAAACGCACCAAACCGTGGTTTGTCACAAGCCATCGCTTGGTGACACAAAACACCACGAAGTTGCAGATTTGGTCCAAATTGCAAATGACGGGACATCGTGCGGACAAACAATCCGCACGAACGAGATAAACAGTTCAAGCTCACGCTGGATGTGTCACACGCTTCGTCCCAACACGCCACGACTGCTGCATAGCTGCTTATTCTTGGACACTTCCAAGAGCACGACGCATCCAGCGTCAGACGGGTGTCCCACACTGGCTCGAGAAACCCCAAACTTCACCTCTTCCTCTACACAGCACTGTTGGGTGCAGACGCCCGTCCAGCCTCTCCCCAGCCGTCCCCGGCGCCTTGCTGCACCGGGTCGCCACCGCATTCCGCTGTGTTCCTCCTCCTCGGGCCTGGTTCACGCTGGACGCGTCCCTGGGCACATCAACGGGCTTACGTGCCAAACGCACAGCGGTGCCTTTTCGGGAGCGGGCGATACGTCGACTTGGCCAAGCAGCACATGTTGAGGTGTTGAGGACCGCAAAGCACGCCGCCTCCAGTGTGAATCCGATCTGATCCGTTGCTCCTGCACCCCGCCTCTTCGTCAACTCCGTCGGTTCTGCACCTTTCCTGTCCGTCTCGTCACTGTCCAGGCTTACGGTGATGAAACTCATTCTTGCAGTCAACTGTTGTTGCGTCAAAATTTTCTGCTTGACAAAGCTCTCACGCCCGGTGAGGTGTGTTTGCACTGTGTGCGTCTTTCTTTCACGTCACTGCAAGCTGCGTCCCAGACGCGACAACTACCGAGCATCAAACCCAGCGCACGGCACCACGGACGGTCATGCGTCGCGTCCCAAAGGCAGCGACAAACGAACGACTCGTGCCGACTGACTTCAAAAGGGGATGAAACGCACAACGCATCCAGGGTGCGACAAACAGATTTTCTGCGACGTCCGTTGCGAACCAGTGTCCAAAACTAGAGGCGCAGTGCCCGTCGCACCCTGTGTGGCACAGGCCTCACTGCCTTCAGACGCGAATCTGCCACAAGGTGTGCGTGAATCAGTGTGTGACAAGGCTGAAAATTTGCTTTTTTTGAAATTACAAAAATCTTTCCAAGAAAGACCAGCGTCAAGCGCACCTGGACGTGACGCATTTCACGACGGTGTCGTCAGCAAATTTGCGGACGACTCACCATGCTCGTTGTCACGTGAGATGCAGCAGAATGGCCTTCAATGCACAGCGTAATTCCAATTATCGCCCCGACGTTACGTGGATCTATCTGGTCGAGCATCTCATTGATTCGAACCGGGGACACGTGCGCGAACTCTTCGTCTTTACTTGGGTTGCGGAATTTTGGAACAGCATCGATTCTGCATTGGGAGCGATGCCCAATTCCCGCCGGTTCTCGACAGATTCGGAATTTCGTGAGCAACACAACAAAACACACCAATGTGAACAGAGTGGGGCGGAACCAGGGCAAAGGCCCAGAGGACCGACCCCGCCTCCCCCTCACGACTGCATGTTGACACCTGGAGTTTGTGCCTTCGCCACAATTTCTTGTTCAGTTTTTTTTGTTTGAAGTTTTCGGCAGACCCTCCTGACTAAATGCTTGATTCGCCCAGGGACAAGACGCCCTGACCGCAAGTTGTGTGAACCCCACGCCGCGCCGCGCCCCCGTGTCGTGCCGCCCTGGAGGTGGATTCGGACGTCACAGCTCTGCGCGCCGGTCGCTCGCATCTGTTTCGCGCTTTGTGTGAACAGCCACGGAACACAACGGAGGCTCATCAATAAGAGATGCAGATGTGCAGCAGACCCATCGTGGGGAGTTTCAGCACACCGCTGCACAGTTTACGTCAGGTGCAACGCTGTTGAGAGGGCAAATATATAGATCTACGAATTGACTGAGCTACTGTGTGACAAAAGTATGGAGAAAAGCCACAACACAAACGGAACTTTGGATTTTCTTGATATCTTCTTGTTCAAAAGCACAACATTCAACAAGGTGCAATTGATGCTGTATTTTCCATGTCCACGTGCACCTCAAACGCTGCGACCACTGCGCATCACAACTGAAAGCTGCCCACACAGCAAAAACGACAAATGAGTTTTGATCCAAATGAGTTTTGGCCATTTTGATCGGTTTTTGTCTTGCGCCGACCAATGTTGTCCGCTTTGGAGGACTGCCGTGTCCCCAACACACAAACACACACACGCACAAACATACACAGACTGAGGATTCTTTTGAGATTTTCTTTGAGACGACGAGTCCCGATACGAGTCTCGGTGACAGCCTCGGATGCGGCGCAGGCGTAAAGGTGTCGTTCCGGACGCGCCAGGTATCAGGGACAGGTCAGTGGGGTACATGCAGCGTCCATCCAAACGCCGTGCACATTGCCTGTTCATCTGAGTACGCCACGTGCGGTCCTGGCGCTTCCAGTGTGCAAAACAGACTTCAGCATTTGCTCCTCCCAGGGTCAAGGACTCGAACAGTCCAGGTTCCTTCTGTTCAAATCGTTGCGGCGCCACTTTGATGCAACACCCGCTCACTCGCACAAGGACACCACCAGGGACACGTCCAGGGCACACCAGGCCTCGGCTGAACGCTTCGCAGGCTCTTGCCCTTGCCTCAGTCAGACGAATGGGGAAAACAACAGTTACGACTCCCTTTGGGCGAAGAGATAATTGAGAGGATAGAAGCGACATAACCAATTAGCCCGCCTATCTGTCGGACTCAGCCCCAAAAACTGGTCTCAATCAGAACGTACGAGACGTAATGTTAGCATTGGGGCACGAACGCTCACGGAAAGGTAAACTGTCCAAAGCACGACAAGGGACGGGTGAAGAACAAACTTGTCACAACTTTTCAAAAGCATCTTCCATGGATCAAACTGCCTGCGTTGTGCAGATCCCCGTTGTGTCCAGTGGGTACCAGTGTCTCCGCTGAAGTCACGTGTTGTGAGGACATCTCAGCAGTATGAGCGGAGCGCTCCTGTGCCCCAGGTCTCAGGTTCCTGGGCGGCGCAGCTGTGTCGCTCGATCAATGGATCAATGGAGAAGGACTTCTGTGAACCCTGCGTCAATCGGTGCGTACGATTTGTACCCTTCGCCCACAACAACAGAGACCGGGTCAACTGAATCAGTTCGATTCTGTACACCGCATCACTCGCAACAAACTATAGGACTCAAAGGAACTTGGTGCGTTCTGACGGCTGGCTGAAACGAACATCGCAAGAGGTACTGCCTCCCTCCCGAGGGAAGGCCGGAGGGTGAATCGAACACGCTCACTCACTTCACAGCTGCGCCGTGCGTCAACAAATTAACACAGATTTTATCCCGCTTAATCAAAAGTCTCAGATAAAGCGGTCGAGCAGATGGCAAACTTGACGTAAAACACACGATGCGTACGGGTTCAATGACAAAGGGTCGACTCGACTCACACCGAAAGCGTTTGAAACGTGGGTGCTGAGTTGCAGCACTGAAAACAACCTCTCGCCAACCAGACCAACATCAGGCAGATGTCAGGTCCCGCCCTCTGGATCTGCTGGACCAAACACACTTTGTCCCTCTTGTGCAACATGCCTCCACCGCCCGTCGCCTCCCCCCGAATGCAACGCGAGTCTGCGAAGCGCCTGTACGTGTCCATCGCGTCCTCTTCTCTTTCACTATGATTCCATTGCACAGGAAGCCGCCGACACAGACAGCAACACAACCAAAGCCCCTGTTCTCATCCCACGCCCCTCGCACAAGCTATTAAACACAACACACACACACACACACACACACACACACACACACACACAAATCTGGTTCCCACCGTCTGGCCCCAAAGGACACCAGACAGCAAATCAGGATCCGTACTACCTGCCGTGTTGAGTTCATCTTGGTTCGTGAGCCACTCCACGTCCTGGCACGCACCCCTATTATCGTCCACGTCCACGTGTTCCGCACGGGGGACTCTCCTGTAGCCCCGCCTGTGGAGTTTCAGCGCCTCCACACATGGACACAGAGCTCTCCACAGCGTGCACACAACCTCCATCTCAAGGCTCCACTGGAGAGAGTCCAGGCTGAGGCCTCAGAGCGCACGCGACAGCACGAGTCCAGTTTGAAGACATCAACGTCCGTCTCCACAACCAATTCACGCAGATGAGGCTCAGTGGTTGTGTCGTGGTGCTGACGCGAGTCCTGCTTGAACTACCAATTGCGATTTGCGTCTCCCGACGTCGGAAAGCCTGGGAACGTTATCATCGACTAGTCCACACCTCCATCAGATTCGGGAGGGGGCGGGTGCCCACCGCCCAACGCCAACTTGTTGTTCAATGAACAGTATTTTGCGCCTCCGAGACCGAGGTTGGCGCGAACCCCGACCCTGGATCCGCTGGAGCACATCAGCGAATCTGGGAAAGACGTCCCACGCGTGGAATAGACGAACGCGCCTGAACGTGTTCTGTTTATTCAAGTGGACAGGGACGACACTTGCTCACTTCGCAGCGTTCTGTCAGACACATTACAGCTCAAGTGTTGTTGACTTGAATCAACCTGTGCTCGTCACATCAGGTACAAGTACACAACACGTGCGGATCCTGGGAACCCGGCCTGAATCTGTCTCTGAGTTACAATGATCGTCTGAGACACGTCCTGTCCTCTGGAGGTTGGTTTCTGAAGAGATCCACTGTCCGAAATCTTCGCAGCTTGTTGCTCCATCACGACACGACACTGTCCAACGTTCTTTGGGAGTCGCGGACAACCACAACACCACAGCAACACACACACTCGTACACACACACACACACACACACACACACACACACACACACACACACACACACGTCCAGGGACCACAGAGCCCACCCCAGCCAACCAAATCCTGCCTCTCCCTTGCAACACATAACCTGGATCCGTCGTGAAACCAACGATCACAAGTGCCTTTCCACGTAACCCTGTGTCGGCTCCGCGACACGTGGAGTGGGTGGGCGATAATAACCGGGAAACGCTCGCCGAGGAGAAGCACGTGCTTCACGTGAAGGACCTCTCCGTCTTATCTGCCGCAGCGATGACCGTAAGACACGCGCTCGTGTGCAGCGCCATACAAAGATCACGAGGCGCGTCCATCTTCGCAGCAGTCGATGCAGTCAGCACGTGTCAGCTTGTTCTCTGAAGTGTCCCCGACCCAGTTTGTTCTGCCGAGGGTTGGAGCAAAGGCCAAGACCGAGCTCGCCCCCCCCCCAAGTCCCGTACCCGGCAAAGAGCGTCAGGCGTTTCAGTTTCGACAGACAACGCGTTGTGACGTACGCACACCGTGTCCACTCAATGAGTTCGATCTACGACTTTCCCCTTGCCCCTACGCCAGACGCGCACGCCTTCTCGTGGTTTCATGGAATACTGCCAGCACGAGAGACACGCCAACAGCCACGCCGTCAGTGGTAAATCCAGGGCTGGACGGAATCGAGCTTGCACAGTGCGGTCAAAACAAACAACCCCCAAAACGTTTCCGCCAAATATCAGGGAGCAATCCATTTTGGTGGACGGGCCTACTAAACTTTTGGGTGTGCACCACTGACCCTGCCTGGTGGCCTGAGTCCGGACGCCTGGTAACGACCCGGGTGTTGCCCTCGTTACGGCGCCTCTGTTTGCGTTAAATATGCATCCCTTTCATCTGCCGGGGACTACTGCGTCAGAAGTACTTTCCACGAAGCAGACACCTGCTTCACACCGGGTGCGTCACGCCGTCCTGCCTATTCTCACTCCACCAGTCAACGGGTGCGGCGTCGTCGCTTGCGAGGTGAGGCCTTTTGCGCAGCGCATCGTGTGGACAGGCTCTGACCACAAATGGCCCCATAAATGAGGGAGTGTTCACAGTCCCTCGTCACCACGGTTTCTGCGAATGCTGTTCATATTCGAAGCCAGAGCAGTGTTTGGTCATTTTCGCAGACAATGGCACACTGAACCGCCGTGACGTGGGAACTTGATGAGAAACCGCGGCTTTGGCTGTGCGACACAGAGGGGGCGACACAAAGCCAAAAGCCACAAATGCTCCACATTCTGCCTGACCTTGCGAAAAAAGAAAACGTACACAAATTATGCCAAAAATGACACAACCTGACCCTGTGGTGAAACAACACACACACACACACACACACACACACACACACACACACACAGGGAGGGGGGTCTGCAGTCCCCTTGAATCGACTCCACGTGTCATGCTGCAGGGACATGTACAGGCGTGCTACACACCCAGTGTGAGCCGACCCAAAGCCACCACGATCTGATTAAATCAACACGATCCGAATCACTCGTCACGAAGCGCTGCGCCTCTTGGGGCGAAATCACGACAAGCACAATGACAGCCACGACGACAACCAAGGCAATCGCACCTGCGGTGTTTTCCAGAAAACAATGTCAACGGTTTGTCCCACTGGTAACAAGGACTTTAAGCAGATTTTACCTGCGCAAACGCAAACGCACAGATCTCTGCAATAGTTGTTTCTACGTTTTGTCTGTTGTTTCATGCAGAGTAAACGTAACTTTCACAAATTGTACGTTTTGATTGACTCAGTAAATTTTGTCAATTTTTGTGTCAACTTGTTGGCTTCTCTGCGTGTTTCTTCCAATACAATCTTGACGCGAGTGAAGGTGTTGAAAGCTCTGTGATAAACAGATCAAGAAACAAAGTTGTCGTGATTTTTCAAGGTTTTCCAGGTCGAGTGGAAACCCTTCATACACATGCATGGTCTCTGTGCCACACACAACCCGCGATACCCAAGCACTGCCTTGGTGCGCACCCATAGCGAAACTCACCTTCACGCACGAGCAATGCTGAAACTGACCTTGTCCGTTTTTGCCGCCACCGGCTCGGCTGGCGGCGCCGTTTCTCGACGGGAACATTGAACTCCACAGCGCGTTCATCTTCGCAGTTGTGTTGTTGGCGTCGCCCAAATCCACGTCAGCGTCAGTGTGTACGTCAGCGTTCCTCGTGTTCGACAACCACCTCCATCGTGTCGATCCGTGATACGTTCAATCGGGAACTGTTCGGAGCTTCAACCAAAAACGTCTTCTTCGCACCTTGAAAACAGCGCAACTGGAATCTGGCTGCTCGAGTTTGACACTGGTTCCTTTCTGCGTAATACTTCTCCTGAAGGGATGTGGTGGTCCTGTGAGGACCGAGGTTTCGGTGTTGACTGTGCGTCCTGTGTGCCTCCCGTGAGTCGTCCCCTTGTGTGGGTACGCGTGCTCAGAATTCTGTTCACAAAATGTCACAGTGTGCTTCTACAATCACAAACACCTTTTCTTTCCTGTGTTTCTTTGGGAAACACGAGAATTTACCCATTCAAGTCAGGGATAACAGAGCCCATTGAAGCCCGTTCTGCTGCCACGTCCCTTCAGTTCTTCTGTATTCAATGCCGCATTTGAAGCCGCCTCTGCGACTGTCAGATTCCACAGGCGAATCGATCCGGTTGCGATTCTGGACGAAATAGGCGAGTCAACAGAGAACGGACCGCCAGCCCAAAGAATTAATGGAAGACTTGTCGTTCAGCGTATTGCGTGGAAATTAGGGCGCCCAAAAGAAAACCCCTCCAACAGAACTTTTTGTCCGTTGTGGTTGTTGAATAAACAGCATTCAGTTTTTATGGTTCTTTTGAGCCCGAGATGGATGAATATTCGGTCCGTGCGCGGTTTGTGGGGCCCGAGTCAAGCCGGCTCAATCCGAAATCGATAGCGATGCTCGGAGTCGGATTCCCTTCGATGGATGGGCGGCGGACGTCAATACTGACCCTCGCGTGGTCAACGGCTCAAGGCGGATCCAACAGTCATGTAGCATCCGCACTGCGACCGGGAGCGAAGCACTGACGGAATCTGTCGCTCATTGGGAATGGGCTTTGATGGACGTTTGGTATCAATGTCACAGCGAGGGAACGATCCAGGTTTTGGTGACTAAATGTGAACCAAATGTTTGGAGAAATATGTGGCTGGGTGGGGTGGTGTCTGAAGCCGGTGCAACAATGTTATGGTTCACGAAGGAAGCGCTGTTGTGGCGTCCTTGTCCCAGGAGAGGCCCTCTCTGCTTCACCGCTGTAACGTTCAGCGCGTTTCACGGCTCAGTTGATCCCATTGAGCACCGCCTGCGTCGCCTTCCCCTCTCACAGAGTTTGCTCCAGAAGTTAATGGCTGTAGGTCGTGCGTTTAGCGTGTTTTACGCTTGAATTCCTCACCTGGACCGCCTCTGCCTGCTTCTCCCACAGAGTCTGCCCCTGCAGGCTGTGTGTTTGCGGCAAGGACCGCTCCCCACCGAACAGTTACTTATTGCACAGGTTCAGTCAGCCCAGACAGGTTCAATATCCGAGGCTCCGCACAGTTCGACTTGTTGATGCTCGTCGTGGAAACAACATTGACTCAGATCCCCAGGGTTGCACCGCTGAGGTCCCCAGGGCTTCTCAGAGATACAGAGATACCGGCTGATATGGCGAAGAGATCAGTCTGTTGACAAGAGAGAAGACAGCCAGGCGTGGGTGCGTCCTCGGGATCAAGTCAGACAAGAACCTCCTGTGAATCCAAATCTGGAAGTCCACTGAGTTCACGTCGAGACCCCGTACCCGTTGACTGGAACAGGAACCCAACGGAGACGCATCCAGTGCCACCCAGTTTCAGATTTGTTTGTTGTTTGTGATTTGTGTGAACACAGCCAAGCTTGAGCGTGGGTGGGAGCTGTCCAATCACAATAGTTCAAATTGTTGAAACAAACACTTGCCCTTGGTCATTGTTATCACAGTTCACGCAACTCGAGTTTCGATCACAAACTGAAGAAAAATTGAGATCCGTGGTGACTCAACTGTTTCAACCGATTCGCTCGCTGAGAGACGTTCCAACGCAGAACATGAAAATCCGCTCACAGTTGTGATGCCTCCGTCTGTGATGAGTTCCTCCTGCTTGGTACTCCGCAGTCAGAGTGATCTTTCGCGTGGGTGGTGTCTGTTTCCTCTCCTGTGGTCAGCCTCAGACAGTGATGTCCGACGTGTGCACGTCCGTGTTTGTGTCCCAGCCGCCCCTGACAGACAACCCAGTTCGCACCATATGCTTCTTCACAACTGGATACGACGCAGATCCACAGATATCGCACGTTCACTGCACATTCCACGACACTCCCGTTTGCCCCCGTCTCTTGAATCCCCTATCACAGTCTTCACACAGTTTCTGATATGCTGTATTCTGAGCCCCTTGCGACGGGTACGTCTCACATGCTGCAGAGATGCGACGTTCCTACAGCAGGGTCCCCACCCACGAGTGGTTCGTTCTGCTGCGACGCCAGCGCTGTGTCTATTTGTGGCTCGGATCTTTCTGTCTGACGCGCAGGGTGTGGGAGCCACCAGGCGCGTCTGCGTGGTGTCTGGATATATCGCCCACAACACAGAACAGGATGTTTGGAAAGCTGAAGTGTGTGTGTCTCCAATGAGTGGAAACTCTCACAGGCGCACACAGGCGCTCACTGGGAAGGCGAAGACCCACGTGTGTCACAATGCATGAGAACGTTGTGAGTTGCGTTTTGACAGGTACGAGGCACCAGTGACAACGCAGTGCCCGTTGTACACGTTCCTGAACGCCAGAACTGGTCAAGAAAGATATCTAGCAGCACGTAAGGAGCGTACTGAACGTCCTTGAAGGTTCGACAATGCATTGCCAACTTCACAACTTGCACTCAGCGAGGGTGTGCACTGAACTGCGTGAGGCTTCTCGCTGACGTATTGATGCGGCTGTGCATCCATGCGGGTGTGTCGTCTCCAGGAGCAATCAACCGGAAAGATACATGGAGCGGTGCACCCAATACCTCTGCGGATCTAACCAGCAAGGGGGCCTGAAACCTCCCAATTTTTTGTGACCCCGCACTGTTTTTGCGCCCCACGCCCTAAGTGCTTTCAAACTTGTCAAGCTTGGGGTTCGCGCCCCTTGGTTTCGTTCCTCTCCTCAATGATCTCAATCCCTGATCCGACGTTTCTGCTCCTGGCGCCCCGGCCCCAACTTTTGCCAGGGCCAGCCCCTGCCGCACCAATCCTGCTGCCCCGCCCCTGCTGCCCCCGCACCCTGCCTGCAACCGCAGTCTCGGAAGGAACGAGGCCGCTGCAGCAGCAGCTGCAGCAGGATCATTGATAAGCTGTGCTCCATGAATGGCGACGGGCGCTGCCTTTTACGGAAACAGCGCTCAATTTTCCGAGGGGAGGCCCGACACACACGAAGCGCACCGAAAATGAAGGGCCAAGGGCTGACGTCTCTGGAGGAAAGAGACATGCACTCTTTCGAGCGGAGCCACCCCTATCTTGACTCACAAAACATGTTTTGAAAAAGAAAATTTTTCTGTTTCTGGCGTTCAATTTCAACGAAAAACAGGCAAATTTTCAAAGTTGAGGTTCCTGCGGATCAGACTCGATTCTGGCGCTCCACCCAATCCTGAGACGCACGAGCCGAAGGGCTCCAGAGGGCGCCTCGATTTCCGCAAGTCAATTTGGCCACCCCTGTGACCACCATCAAGGCATTTCCAAGTGGTGGTCACGCCACTCCAACGACCACACGTTGTGGTTGTCACTGCCACTGTCTTGGCTGTTACCAGAACATTTCACAGACTCGCTTCTTCGGACGCGCCTGTGCAAACAGGAAATCAGAGGCGCTTGCAGCGCTGCAACAACGAGGGGAGGGAGGGAGTCCGACCCCCGATGATCCGAGCGTGGGTGTACTGAAACAAGCGAATCAGAATCCGCCAAAATCTGCTGGAACACGACACTGTAGAAATGTTGGCCCGCAGCGTCTCCCGAAAAGGAGAGGGACCCGCCTTCCCAGAGTGAATTGACACGCAAAAAGGGGTCGCATCGTCAGAGAGGTGCGCAGAACAGCTCCACACACAGCTTCAGCGCAGCGCGTCACTCTCCGCGCGCTTCGCACGAAACGACCTGAAAATGAGAGACGCAGCGGTACGGCTGTTCGCACATTGTGTCATAGTAGTGACGCAGCTCGGACGTCATCCACGGTGCTCTCTTTCACTGTCAAACAGTGCCTCTGAAAACAATGTTCACCGCAAGGCGCCGCGTGTCTAAACAGACGTGTTCTTTTTTGAGGGCTTCTACAATTATGTGCGTGTAGGTGGGGGGTGGGGTGGAGGGAGAAGTCAATGTGAGTAACACCAGCTGCAGCGTATGACACGACCACCATCTGGTGGCGAGTCGGCTGTGCACCGTCGGCTGACGGTCTTGAACGAGCTGGCTGTCCCCACACTATCTGAAGTGCGACTCAACTGTGAATGTCCCCAGCAACCAGTGAAATGACGGAAACTGCCGCCAGGGCGCGGCGTTTCCGACCGCAACGCAGCCCGACAGAACGTGCACCTCAAGAGGCGGAATCCACCAGCTCACAGGGGCCTGCTCCCAGCCGTGAGAAAAATCGCCGCAAGTGTAAAAAAGCTTCCACTCTTTATGCTTAGTCTTGAAGCAGACTCGCCATCTCACCGCCGTGGGCTCTCCGTCCACCATTCCAAAGTCCCTGAACAGAAGCGCAGTGCGAAGTCCTGAAGGCCGAGAACCTCTAAAACAAAGTCGAGTTTCTCGGTCCTCATCAGCAATGTGCGCGCCATCACAAACTCAAAATCTACCAACACACTGAATGTTGCTTCTCTCCACCAGACGCGACAAATAGATCTGATCTGGGCTCTTCCCTGCAGCGGGTCAATACCTTTTGGGGGTGACTGGACCTTTGGAGGCCCCCGAGGGTCCGGGTGCATCCTTGGCCTGCCACTGTTTTGGAGAAGAGTCAGATCGTTACAAGAGGAACCACCGATGCGTGGCGCCCCCTGACGCGCAGAGATTTAACGCACGTCGAGCCCAGAAAATCCGGTTGCAACTCCGCAATTGCACAAGGGGTTTTGTTTCCGCCATGATTTTACTTCAGGGGTGGCAACTTTGCCGTTCAAACTGGTTTCAAGATTCTCTCGTGAAAGTGCGAGCTCAGTGAGTGCTTCAGTTACAATTTCAACGTTGCCCAAGCCTGATCCAACAACAGCTCCCACGGCAACGCGCTGTTTGTACAGATGCTGACAGCTCCACACTGACAAACCAACAACAGGACACATTTCTGCGTTTCTATCAGCACAAACACATGTTTCGATTGTGTCGCACATCAACTGCGTTGATAACCACATAAAACACATTGCAAACACTGAACGAGATACCGTTGCGCGAACACACACACGCGCGCGCCCCTGGATTCAAATTGAGACAGGAATTGTGCTTTACGAGGTCAAGGTTGCAGCTGACACATTTTTCACCACGTTTGACAGTAAAATTTGTTTTGGTGTCAAGTGGACACATCGCGCGTCGCGTCCCTGTGTCAGCGAATGTCCGCTGCGTCCCAAGCTGGAGGGGCGGTTTCGTTTCACCCACGAGAGGATCGAAATGAAGCGAAAGTGAAACCAAACCTTTTCACTCGCAAGGTCTGCAACAATGTCTTCCATTTATGGTCAGATAGGCTTGTTTCAATCAGCCACCTGTGTGCTCAGAATTTGGAATTTGGGGGCTGTGGGACCAGGGACCAGCCCTCCCTATATCCGGAAAATGAAGATCCCCAACAGACAAGAATGTTCCTCACTGCACAACATATTTTTCAAAGTTGAAATTGCCTCCACTACAGGGTTTGACCCAAACTACCGAGCAAGTCCTGAAGTTGGTTCCTAATGTGCACCATTGCTGCGATTTGCATGAATTCTCGCAATCGTCTGGATTCTCAATCAGCGGCGGAACAAAGGGGCAAGGGACCCCCCACCTATGCTCCGTGGAAAGGTACCCAAAGTACCCTTTCACGTGCTAAATTCACGTTGAAACAGTGCTCCCCCGCCCGAAGGTCCCCTGAGCAAAGCCTGCATCCGCTAATGCTTCAGACTCCTGTGTCGGATCGAACCTTCAGAAAAAGCGCTGTTGAACCGTTTGTATGGAGATGCGCTTTTTACCAGGAGCCGCGTCGCTACCGAGAGTCCAGCGCATTTCCATTGCAAATGCACTCTGCACCGAAAACACTTCGCAGGGCTTTCGTGTAGTGGGAATTGAGCCTTCAAATGTCATTCTGGCTTTGTCTCTCTGTCTCTCCAAATGACACCACACACAAGTACGGTACACACACCCCAACACGAGGACACACCCCAACACCACACACACACACACACACACACACACACACACACACTTCCACCGTGTAAGTTGCACCTTTTTGCCCTGGAATTGAAAATCAAAAGTGGGGGTGCTGGTGCATCCCTTATACGCTCGTACACAGGTACGTGCTTTCATTATTTCAACAACACCTGAAAACACCAAAACAACGGTCATTTTGAGGGTGCATTTTGTACATGGATGCGACTAAAACACGGGTGGATACGGTTTCTTTCCACGTCAGAACAAAGGCAAGGTGAACCATCGCACCGCAAGGAGAGGGGTTTGCATTTTTGGGTGAGGGGCGCTCGGGCTCCGGCCCAGTCAGACCCACCAGAGCGCGCCTCAGCGTGTGTACTCACGTCGCTTGAGAGAGGACGCCTGCAGCACGGCCGTGATGACGTCGCAGTGACGCTGCACCTTGGCGACGCGGCGGTCCTTGCTCTTGAGATGGCGGATTAATCGCCCGGACGTCTGTGTGATCTGCCGCTGCAGCTCCGACCGCATCTCCCGCAGCTCGTCCAGGTCTGCGCGCAAAATAATGCTCCAATTACAGTCAAGACACCACCAAGGAATTGCAGTGGGTTCATATTGGGTCCAGTGAGGGTCCTCAACACCTGGAAGTGGAGTTCTTGGGTATGGGGAGGGTCCCTGGGAAGGGGTTCTGGAGCCATGGAAAGGAGTGACGGGTCCTCTGTTTTGAATTGGGATCTTTGCCATACTGCAAAGTAAGGGAGCCGAGGAAAGGTGGCTTTTTGGTCCAGGGAAGCGGATCCAAGCAAGCGGGAACAGGGAAGGGGGCTCTGGCAGCCAGTCCTTGCGTGCAAGGAACAGGGCCATTGGGTACACGGAAGGGAACACCTTGGGTCCAAGGAGTGGGGTCCTTGACATCTGGGGAAGGAGCTCCTTGCGTCAAGCAGGAGGGACCTGCGATCCACGAAAGTGTTGTTTCCAGAAAAGTGGACGACTGGCTCCTGAGAAGGGTTCTTTGGTTCAAGAAGAGATCCTGGGTGGGGCATCCTTCCGGTCAAGGGGAGGGATCACTCCCTTCGAAAACATGACGACCCACCCAAACATGGACCAACTGAGCATCCTCCAGATACGTACAACACCCAACGAGGTTTCTTTCCCTCGAGAAAGAAAGGATTTCTGGGAGGGGATTTGGTTTTCTGTTTTTTTCACAAACACCGACTCGTACGAGGACGTATCCAAGCATGATCGGGTGGTTATGCTTGGGTCACTGCAGACTTTTCTCGAGTTTCGACTGTCACGAACAAGTCAAGAGTTCAGTATTCGACCATTTTTGGACACGTCTCGTACAAGTTTCGTCTGCGTCACGGTACGTGAGAACGAAACCGCGAGTCGATGCAGCACGCGTCGCGCAGCACCTGCACCGTCTATTCTCCCGCGAGACAGGTTTGTGAATACAGCAATTTCTATGACAACATAACACGCAAAACAACAAGGGAAACGAACAGTGCAAAACGAGCGGGAACACAACAGCTGACGCGAGAGATACTACGTGTACACAACCGATGAAGCGGAGATAGCGAGAAGCTTCTGAAAAACGGCAATGCGCCCACTACAAACAAGCACGACTTGTGTGAAGAGCCACGGGTGGATGTCGGGGGGGGGGGGGAGAGTCTACCCCGTCTGATTCACCCCACAAATGAACAACCAGGGCTGACCCCTCCCCTCTTTTGCCCCAGTGGTGTGTGTGTGTGTGTGTCAAAATTCCGCCCTGACGAACTCGTAAACGGTCGTGTTCTCTAGAAAGCGTCCTATCAGGAAAGAACACAGTCGAACCTATTGTTATGGCCTCACTGAATTCAAACGTTTTTCTCGCAGTGGTTTCGTTTCGAATTTAATCATCGTATGTGAAGGATTCCATAGTCAACAATGATTTGTTCGATTTGGTGAGATTTTGAACACTTCCGCATGGGAAGGAGCTGGGAACAATGATGTGGCAAGGCCTCATGTCTCTGGGTTATCGATCTGTTGGAGTGAGGCCTTCCCACCGCAGCATGCTTGGAGGGCCAACCATTCTGGCAAGACCTCAGGCCCCGCCTCGCCTCCCCTTGTCATGGCCCAACGCGACCGTACAGATCCGCGTTCCGGTGCGCAACAGGACTCGTCTCACTACGAGACAAAACGATCTCCATGCCAACAGCACAGCACGGCAAAAACAAGCACAAAGACAACACAGTACCTTACCCGGTAACCCTTAGCCTTTCCACCAAGCACAGAAGAAACTGGCAATGAAGAAAAAAAGTTTATCATCAAACATTCAGCGGTTTAATGTTTGCCCAGAATTGTGCACGTTCTGCACAGAGAATAAACGAAGTGCTAGCTCGACGTCTTGTCCCGAAAACACGGAGGTCATTCCAACGACCAAAAGAAGACAACAGACAGGGACGTCAAGCACGACGTGAAGCGTCACGTCAGACTCACGAATTCAAAGCTTCTGACTTTTCTCAAGAGTCGACGGATGGACGGGTAAAAACAAAATCGTGCTCCGACCAAGTTTCCGTCGTGACAAAACTTGTCCCGAATGAAAGCAACTGATTATTTTGTCAAACATTACAAAGGTCTTAATTTAATGAATTGATTGAAAAGAGGAGACTTTTGTATTGTGCTGCAGACCGAATGCCTGTTGTGTAAATACTCATCACCCGAGGAAACAGATGCCGAACCAGCTGCAAACCGTACACGCATCCCAGTCACACCACTCGATCGTACGTACAGATCACGCGATCAGAGCCGACGGGCTGCTCCAGCGGATCCAGAGGGCCTTTGATCCCTCCCCGCCAATGAAATGGGGCTCTCCACATTTTGCGCCTTGGTTGCCAGTACCTTTGTTACACCCCTTACTGAGGATGACGTCTCCCTCCCGCGACCCTGGATCCGCTGAAGGTCTTGTTCAGCAACGCTGCAGTCACGACAACTCTCGTACGAATACGTTCATTTCGTAGAAGTGATTGAACAAATGTGTGGACAAATGGTTCCTGTTCAATCAGACAACTCTGTTCTCCAGCGAAGGTCTCAAAAAGTGGTGGTGTGATTTCACAGGAACCACTTTCCCAGCATATGTGAATCCTGGTCATGCTGCAGAATGGCAAACTTCCGAAACGGTGAACTCGCAAGCTCCGGCTGTTATCACTTCGTTGAGAATGGACTGATTGCGTGATCGAAACAACAGAAGCGGGAAATGAAACTGAATCTACGTCAATGACTCAATTCAGAGACCTCTGATGTGGCAAACAGATTCCACCGGCGGTTCTGGGTCGAGCCTCCCCAATTGAAATGAGAAGAAAATAAACTTGCAAGCAAAACGATAAGATCTATTTTTGGTCTGAAAAAGTTTTCCACTTTCGTATTGAATGAACATGTACACGTATTCAGCGGCAGATCTCTCTCTCTCTCTCTCTCTCTCTCTCTCTCTCTCTCACACACACACACACACACATCCTCTGACTCACAACAAACACATCAAGTGCACACGCCTGCACGCACAATTCCCGTCTCGCACTTCAAACGCGTGAAGCTGGCTTCACGCTTTGTGTTGAGTCCCTGTGAAACCGACTTTCTGCAGGACGTCAATTACTGAAAAGGGCGTGGCGTCCACTAGATCCAACTTGACGAATTCAGAACGCATCATCCAGCGTGCGGATCCAACTCCTTACCTTTGGTGGTGAGGAAGTCAGCGCTGAGACGCTGCGTCTGTCTTTCCCCGCTGCGGCCTCCCAGGAACGCCACGTCCGACGTGCTGGAGTATTCCGTGAACGTGTCGCTGTCAATGCTATAACCGCGCCACGGTGGCACGTGAAACCGGTCGTAGATTTCACATAGCAGTCCGTCCACGATGGAGGAACGAGTGCTGCGGCTGCTCTCCGGCTCGGAAAGTTGCTGCTGCAAGTTCGCGCGCCTGCAACCACCTGTTGCTCCGGAAAGTTTGTCTCTCGTCGCAGCCCCATCGAAACTGTTGCCCAGGGAACCAGCTATGTTTTTCCTCTCAACAGTAAAGAATATCTCATCTTCTGAATCCATTTTTGCGGAAATATCTGGAGAAAATGTTCGTGGCAAACTTTCTAGCTCGCCATCTTGGTGTGTTGACATCTAGGTTTGCCCGGTGACGCGAACTCTCTGGTTGACGGTTTTGAGCACCGCGCCGCGAGACGGGCATCCCAGTGTAGCAGGGTTTTTGCGGCGCGATGATAAATTGACGTCCAGGATAAACTGCCCTAGATCTAGACCACCAAGCATTTTCCTTTCTTCGACGACTTTCGTTTTGAACGAAAATCTGAACCAATTCACCGGATGTCATGCATTTTGATAAGGTTATTTGTCATGACACTTGAGAAACCCTGGTTCTGCCCATCAATGCAGTTTGGAGGCAGGCGGCCCAAAGTTCAAAACTATGTGATTGTTTTGAGAAGATGAGATGGCAAGAAATACAACGGTGTGCAAATGAACGAACACAGGAACGTTGTAGACTCTGCATCACAGCATCAATAACCAACAATGTGGAAAGGGGGGTGTAGTTGCTGAGCGTTACACGCGCCAGGTGCGCGACCTTTGCGCACGCGCCAACCGCCATTTTTGTATTTGAACAGACGACACTGTTTGCGAAAGTTTAAATCGGATTTTAGGCTGGAAAGAAACACTTTTGTCAAAGCGATGACTTTTAAGTATGTTCCTGAGGCCTTCAGGATCCAAGTGACGAGGATGTGCTGAGCGTTTAAGCTAAAAAATTTCTAAACAAGACGTCAGTTGCCGGTCAGCATGAACTTGGCAACAAGTTTTCGAGACCGAAATGTGTGCGGCTGAACCTGGATAAAGTTTATTTGGAAAGGCACTGAGGACGATGTTGTCATTTCTGTGGAGCGTGGTGAGCTGCGGGCTGGACGTCGGGTTCGACCTGATGGTCTACGTCCTGGTGGACGTCGTGGCCAAAAGTCTGATGAGGGAGGCGAGGTGAGTTGTGCAACAAGGAAGCCACGATTAGATCTAGAGTTCCATCAGATAAGACAGACGTCTGGTCTACACAGGTGAAGACAGGGGAAAACGCCAAATTTTCTTCTCACTTCTGATGTGCGAGAGACTGAATTGTACAGAACCCGAGAAGGCGGGCAGTTGAGGATTCTCTGATTGCACAGAATGATCAGACAGTAGTTTTCACACTTGCCAACTGCAAATGCTTCGGTGCGTGTACGTATTCACTCCTCAAATGAGGGCGACAGGTCCGTCGAGTCAAACGGACAAAGACAAAGACTTTTGCAGGGCGAATCGAATTCGACTGTCTGTGTTGTTGACGTCAACGCTATCGTTGTTGATGTTTGCAACGCCTCCTTTGTGATTGCAGTGCCATCGAGGAGAAGCGTAAAATCTGGCTGGTGGAGAGTGGTGTCCTCGCAGTGCTGTCTGTGGGCGTCTACGCGTTCCTCCACGTGCCGTACGCCCTGCTGCTGCTCACCTCGCTCACGTTCGTGTACGCGCAGCTCGTGGGGACCATCGATTTCAGGTGCGTGCCTGTATGTGTGTATGGGTGTGTGTGTGTGTGTGCATGCGCAACCATACTTGAGTGTACTTATGGGTGGGTGCCGTATTTTTGCATGTTTGCGTGCACTCTTCAGTTTGCCTGTATCAGATTGACACAAAGCGGACACGTCTTGACAGCGAACCTGAACAGGTTGTATTCGATTTTGCAGGCAGTGGTGGGCTTCGCTCAACACCAAGTGGGATGAGTTCGAGCAGCACGAAGAGTCAATGGAGAAGCTGCAGGAGCTGCGCGCGCAGCAACTCGCCGCCCACGCCCAGGCCGTCGCCCAAATGGGTGGGGCGGGGCGCGGTGGCGCCGCTCCGTGGGGCGCCGGGTGGGGACCGGGACAGCCGGGCGGCTGGGGCCCGCAGCAGCAGGGTGCGGCGGCAGGGATCATGCCGCACCAACCCATGTTCGACTTTGGCCCAGCCGCCATGCAGCAACAGCACCAGGGTGAGTGTGGCTCCTTTTCGGAACTCACTTCTCCAGAGCGCGCGGGGGGGGGGGGGGAGTCCGAGGACTTGAGAGGAGCACACAGCGTAGACTGGTGGACAAGTCCTCCCAATCTCTACTGGTTGCGCTGGTATTGGTTTGCCCATGTATCTCCCTGTATCTGTGTCCGTGTGACCCGTTGCCGCTCATTTGTCCAGGTTACCCCCCCCCCCACACACACACACACACACACACACAGAAATGTTAAACTTGGACATTGTTCTGGCAGGACATCACCTCTCAGATGAAGTTCCGTACTGCCGATGTACGCGGCGCGCGGCTGGTTCTCCACTTGAAAGTCCAGCTGGACAACGCGCTTACATATTCAGTGCTTTGTGTTCTTGTCAGCGAAACGACCCTTTGTTCGCTTCTCGTTGACGGGGTTTTTGGCGCACTTGAATACACTGACGCGTCACCACATTGAGTTTGTGGTTTGTTTTTTCAGGTGATATCATGCAGAACCCGATGTTTCGCTCCGCGATGTTGCAACAACAGGGTCCGGACAAGGATGTCCCGGCTGCGACGGACACTCAGCCGAGTAGCGGGATCGGACAGCAGCTGCCGCCCATCAGCGAGCCACCGTTTACGCAGTCGAGCTCCGCGGGCGGCATGTACCAACGGCCCCCGGGACTCGGAGGGCTTGGCGGGAAGTCGGGGGATCACGTGACACACCAGCAGCATCCAGGGACCACGATGCGCCAGCCACCGCAGATGCCAATGGAGTACATGCCGAACTTGAACACCCGGCCTCGCCCGGCGGCCTTCCCGCCCACCACTCCGCCCGTACTCCCACGCGGGGCGGACCTGGTCCGCCGCCCGATCCACACCCCGCCGGGCACGCCACCTACGCCCGGTATGCCCACGTCGTCGTTCCGTTCCCGAGTGCTGCGAGTGTTGGGGTTGAACCCGTACAGCTCAACCCCGCCCGGCCTCCGAAACCAGGGGCGCAACCTGTGTTTCCTCAACTCCGTGCTGCAGTGCCTCGCGCGCGCGCCGTCGTTTCAGCAGCGTCTTGCGCACGCGCTGCGTAGCGCTAACTCCGGTTCCGCCGCCGCCGAGGCCCTCGTGACCCGGCTCATCCAGGTACCGATCTTTGTCGCTCACCAGCACCTTTGTCGCTCACCAGCACATCCCGTGCATCAACGCTCACTGGACAACTTCGACGGACTTTGAGATTGAGGGACGTCGTCAGCGTTTTCCTTGTAGTATCAAAAATCGCGCTGCACAGCGCAACCAAGTTCGTGTGTTTTCAGTCGATCTGCCGACATCATGGGTGGTTCACTTGACGCAGTGCGCAGGCGTTCAAAGCTCCAGTGAAAACCTGACCGTGGAAGACACAAGTTCTGAAATCACTCACGTCACGTCGTTGTTTCGCTTTCAGGTGCTCCGCGGTTTGGACGTGGCTCCCGGAACATCGGAGGCGACGGTCGTGGAGACGGAGTCGCTGCGGACAGCGGCGGCCCTGCTGCCGCAAGGGATGGTGCTGCACCCGACGCAGCAGGTGGTGAGCACGCATGCGCCACATACGAAGGGGGATTCTTTTCTGGCGAGAAATGTTACTGAACATGATGAAGGTATTCGACACAATTTCTTTTGTGCGAGCACTTGGAACAAAAGGCAAAACAAAAGGTGACATGCCTAAAACAGTAAACAAACATGTCAAATGCCGTCAACATTTCTCGCCAGAAAATAATCCCCTCTCGTACACACAAGGACGTAAGGGAGAAACACAACACACACTCGTGCCCGCTGCAGCAACTGCAACGTACAACACACACACACACACACACACACACACACACACACACACACATACAAACACACACTCAAAGACAGGTGAAAAATTTGAGCACATTTCCTTTTTGTTCACATGACCTTTCTTGTCAAAACGTTCCCAACGACATCGCTCACGCACACTTGTTTTCAGCACGTGCAGCAGCAGCAGGACGCGGCGGAGCTGCTCACGTGGCTCTTCGACGCGCTGCACAAGGCGCTGAACAACCCGCGGCGCGGCACGACCGGAAACCACAACGGATCAGTCACAGGTCCGTGTGCTCACAGACTTCCGGTCTGTCCTGCGCTCTGCTCAAGAGCCTGGGGACTTGCCGCTGTCTCGGTTCGACTCCAACACCTTCTGCTGTACGGGGTTGGAAGGCAGAACTGAAGAACGCTCTTTCGAAAGACCCTTCCCAGATGATTCTCATTGCAATTTGCATCACGGACAAACTGCCTTCAGAAAACTCCGGCTCCACGAATGATGTTCTCTTCTCGCGTTATGCATCCGAGTATCTGTGTATGTTTTTGTACCACGTAGTTTTGTTTACAGACCCGACGGTGGGTTCGCTGCAGCAGCGCCACCCAGCGGCAACACCGCGCTTCACGTCGGCCACGCTGGATCTGCTCAAGTTCATCTATGGGGACCTGACGCCGACGCGCGTCCGCGAGCTGAAGGCAGGGTGCCGCCACGAGGTATGTATTTCTGAAATCCCTCGCGCCCGCGTCTTGCCATCACAGTTCAAAATTTCTCACGCGCACGTGTTTGTTGTCCGCAGCTGGAGGCGGCGAGCGGCGTCGACAACGACAGCTACGCGGAGCCGCTGCAGCGCCTCGCCGACCTCGAGTGGCTCACGTACCGCGAGCGCAACAATTCTCCCATCGACGACCTGTTCACGGGCCAGGCGGTGGAGGCGCAGCACTGCGTCGCGTGCAACCGCATCTCCGTCTCCATACAGACGTTCAACATCCTGCCGGTGCCCGTCGTGGAGCCGCGCGGTTTCAATGGACTCACCTACCTGGACGACTGCTTCACCAAGTTCGGCACCGTCGAGGACCTGGTTGGGCAGGACGGGTTGAAGTGTGAGTGCTGCAACAGGGGGATTGTGCGGTCACCCAGTCGGAGGGGTGATGGGGTCGGGGTCGTCGCACCCGATTGCAGGGGGGATGTGGGGAACGGGCCAATGGGGGCTCTTGGTGCTAGTCCAGTGTTGCCTAACGGGGGTGGGAGTATCCCGCGGAGGAGACTGGTCAGTCCTGCGGCGGACTCTACGTTGGGACAGAGTGTCGTGTCGCCCATCAAGGCGGAGGCCAACAACCCGCGAGCGGTGGGTGTGAGTGGGCTCAATGACAGTGGATACCAAGACCAGTCCGCCCAGCACCAACATTTCCGAACGTCCACGCCCATCCACGGCGGGGCTCCGCCCTCGCCCACCCCGCCCACGCACGCGCACCCGCCGCCGACACTGAAGCGCACAGACGGGCAGCGGCGCTCGCTGCTGCGGCAGCTTCCGGACTGCCTCACTGTGCAGCTGCTGCGTTTCCGCTACGAGAACGGCGCTCCTTGCAAAATCTCACGGCCCGTCAGCATCCCGCTCACAAACCTCGATCTCACGGACTTGGTCGTGGACCACGTGATGCGGCGCGAGGACCTGACCGCGCACGTGCACCCGGCAGCCGGGGCGCACGCGCACCGCTACGAGCTGTACGCATTGTGCCTCCACCTGGGAGCGGAATCGACGGGCTGCGGACACTACGTGGCGTACGCGCGCAGCAGCTCCGGAAGCTGGTTCCGCTTCAGCGACGAGGTGGTGACATCTGTCAACATGGAGTACGAGCTGAGCACGCGCCAGGTGCGCGAGAACGCTTACCTGCTCTTCTACAGGAAGTGCACCGCCACGTAAACATGGCCACGTGCCCTGAAGCCACGTGGGCGTGAACCTCGTTTGAGTGGACAGTACGAGAACATATCAAACCACAGTGGGAATTTTTATGTTCACCGTCGAGTGTTTGGACACGGGTTTTTGGCAAGATAACAGCTGAACATCCTGATTTATTGTCCTTCGTGGAATCGCCAAGAACATGACAATTGATACTTCGGTTTGATACATCCTCGTATCTTCAGGGCTCGAACAGAACCACGCGAGTTGTGCGACCTCGCGCATTGATGTGTTGCTGTGAAACCGCAACACACGCAGTATGCTTGTTTGTGGGACTTGTTCTCGAGTATGAAGTCACGAGCCGTCTCACTTTTATCAGTGCGCGCTTCGCCGGAGGCTGCAATCAGGATTGGTGTGTCTTTGTGCACCACTGTCACGAGGGACCGGGGACCTGGCCGAAGTGCCCCTGCTGCCCCCCCCCCCCCCGCCGCAAATGGTCCCAGACCCCAAGCAGTTCCAGTGGACTCCAGGCAGCAACACCCAATTCTATCTACACGGGGGTCTGGCCTTAGTATCCGTACCCCTCCCTCCCTGGATGGATCAGGTCCAGGGTGAGACCAACACCGTCAGCTGGGGTGGACACTGGTGCCACAATGCCAACCGCAAGGAACTGCGAGCTTTCTATGCGTAGTGTTTCTGTGCAAGCGAGCACGCACAGTTTGAAGAGCAAACATCTTCAGTGTCAATATCCACACACAAGTGTGATCTTTTCCTGGTGGGAACTGCAGTGAGCGCACTGCTGTGTTTGAAGCAGCACCTGTCACACACATGTGGCTGCAAAGATTCAAAAACGGATTTGTGAAAGTCCAAGACTTCTCTGACGATGTTAACACGAACCTGGTGGTTCCATCTCCCGTTTGCCACTCAGTATTTTCACTGGCGCCAAAGACGTGTTGTGTGTACCGCGTCAGGTGCTGTGCAGTCACTTCACATCACATTCTGTGTCATGTCGCGTGCTGTCATGTGTCACTTGCAGTTTTATCCATTCATTCCATCTGGTCCGTGTTTTGAATATGTTGCGCGTGGCAGCCAGCTGGGCGTCGTGACGTCTCCGCCACGAAGTGACGTCATGACGCTTTTCAGTCGGTTCCTTTCAGCATTTGTTTCAATTGGTGGGCACAGCCACACTGTTCGTGTTCACAGACATGTGTTGGAACATTGTGGCCGTTTCTCTTGTTCTCAAAATGTTGCGTTTGCTCAGTTGAATTGCAAAGCAGACACAGTGTCTCTGGTGACAAAGGCAGCAAACTGTATGTCCAGCAACGTTTTTCTCAGTGGTTGCTTTGTTCCAGGGGCGAACGCAGTCTCCACCCCGCCTTCCCCCCCCCCCCATCCAAGGAAAGTTCTCTTCTTTTTTTTGCCCCAAAATATGCGCGACACTTTTGTTTTTCAATCTTGGTTGGGGTCTGCTCGGTGCATCATGTGTCTGGTTTCACAGTTGAATTCGCTGTGCGTTCCGAACCTTGTCCAAACATGCATTGCGTAAATGTCTGTTGAAGCCGTGAGACACGACGCATTCAGCGTGAACCCAGCGACTTGGCTGTGGAACAGTGCTCTTTTTGACCGCCCCTGGTGAGTCCAAAGCACCAGTGGCCTGTTCCCTTCTGGCATTCCCGTCGGGTGTGGGGAGAAGCCGAGCCGTTCGAAGTAACGGTTGGCGAACGCATTGAACTCTAGTTCAACACAAAACACAGAAAATTTGTTGCTCACGCACTCGCGACTTTCTCATGAAATCTCATGAAATCCCGAGAAGTTTGTGATTGATTGTTGTTCAAACAACTGAAGATGTAAGGTCAGAAATGATCTCAGTGTCGCTGTTTTGCGTGTCTGCATACTCGTACCGGTTGTGTCGTGCGTGCAACATCCCTGACACACGCACAATGGTGTTTGCTCGTTTCACGTTGGAGGCGTCATGCATTGCGTTCCTGAACAAGACAGTTGGCCAGCGACAGCGGTGTACTAATTGAACTTGCACCGGGATGTGATGAACGACGCATCCAGTGTGAGACATGCCTTGGTCACCAACGGAAGTTCGCAACATGTTTCCGAAACAATTGCTTCGGATAGTCTGGCAGACCGCTTTGGGGGATTCACACCACATGCGCCACACGATGGGTCCCTGTACGAGGCAGTGGGCGGTGTGTTATCGCCATTGTCGCATCATCCAGGGATGCAACGCGTGCTGCATGCCAATCGTGAACCCTCGAGTCTCCAAACCAAAGGGCATTACGCGATGTGTGCGGTCCGTCGGTCGAATTCCGCGCGTCAGTTTTGTGCGTCGTGGCGTGACGAGTGTCATGTCTCGTTCTGTGCTCGACTGGTGTACAGAATGTGTTTTGTATGATATTTGTCCAAGTCGGATCTATTTATTATTGACGAATAAACCGACAAACGAAAGTTGTTTCGTAGGTTTAGATGAACATGCGTGTTGCGTGTGGTTCAGAATCAATCCTGGTGCCCGGTGCCCTGGGTGTCGCAGTGATTTGAACACTAGGTTCGCTTGACAACTTCCAAAACTCTTGGCCCCTCAAGTGTACCAACAACCCTCTGAAAAACATTCTTTTTGTTGTAATGCGTTTTTGGCCACTAATAAATAAACTTTTTTGCGCGTAAAACCAAAATTCTTGACACGAATGACTGCAGCTCTCTTGGCTCAGCCAATTGTTAAGAGACAAACAAAACAAAATGATTGTCTCCACATAAGCCACAACGTATTCTCAAGAACAACTGAAACGCTAAGCAGTGTAGACATGCACTTTTCTGAGTCCCAACTTTTGCTAAATTCTGATTCCTCAGGGGGGAGAGGGCTGTAACCAGTCTGAAATTTTTCTTCCAATTTTGCTCCAGAAACTAAGTTCTATTTCCAAGGGGAAGGGTCTGACCAGGCCAAACTTTTAAAAGTACATCTTTGCCAAAAAGGAATGATCAATGTTTTTGATCCCCCATCCTGACAGCAGGACCTGCAAATTTAGTTCACATAATAGCTCAACTGACCACCATGAATTATTTCAGGCTCTATACCACAAAAACAGCAGTCATGCTATTTTGAATCTCAATTCAAGTAGTTATCTCAAACACTCAAATAGGTACACAGCTCTGTAAAGCAACTCATCTGGTATACGCCCCAACACAATGCACTCATGAGCATGGCCACATTGCTAAACAATGAGGTCACCAGATGCAAAATGCACATGCACTACATATATCACAAGAACCATACCACACAAGCCAGGATGTCTGAATCTGTGCATCAGAATAGCAGGTGTTGTGGTTGTCTAGTTATGGTCAACAACAGAAAAGGGCAAATTGGGACATTTTGGTGATGGATCCTGATGAAAGTTTTTTCCACATGATGTTCTGATTACAACAAGAAGGCTATGCCTAAAAAGCGTGTGGTCCATAGAAATGTTCACAGTTGATGAAATTTTGCCAGAATCATTTTTAGCCCAAATAAAGAAAAAAAAATTTTTGGTGATGACCCATGTTGAGTTGGGGGGGGGGCTAGCCCCCACCCCCCCAAACTGAACATACCCAAAAAACCAAAAATGCTTAAAATGGCCTGAAAATGACC
>JAAUXT010129911.1_pt1 | contig 28017 bp, 27 predicted proteins | sample 7278171 | NCBI WGS metagenome assembly JAAUXT01 (sample SAMN14350112, study PRJNA611818) | marine sediment metagenome | isolation source: surface marine sediment (1.8m) | place: French Polynesia: Moorea | collected 2018-08
GTGATGATTCCCACAGAGGATTTCTTGACTGGTGATCGCTTCGTTGTGGTGAAACTCACCTGGATAGAATAGACACTCAACTGTCAAATTTGTTCAGAGAACACAGTGCATGAAGAATATTGAGCACTCAGAGGAGTCAAGTTTGAGATCGGGGGCGGTACCCAACCAGTCCTCACAGGGGGTCGGATCTTTGGGGACCGTGATTTTGTCTGAAAAAACTCAAAGCACAACTTTATTTTGTTGGGTAGTAGGTCCTCCTTTTTCAACAAAAAGGGGAGACCTGCCCACATTGTGGGTATCTTCTCTCCAACCGGGCCCTCAGCAGGTCCTGCCTCTTCCAGAAAGAACGGATGACAAACGATTTGTCTGGCATCAACATTTCCCCAAACCAAACCTCAGCGGCCGCACGAACTTTGGCCAAGAAAAACGAAATCCTCAGTCCTTTTCAAGAAAATGCAAACAGTCAATTTGGCTCTTTTGTGTGGTGACTGTACAGCTGGTCGTCAATGGATTCACAGAGTACGCACGTGGATGAGTCCCTCATTCATGGCTGTGGGGATGAGTTTGGTTTCGCCGGTGTCTGGGTTCATGTAGTAGCCGGACTCCGGGTTGATGATGCCCGACATGATGGCCTGCTGCAGCGAGATCTCGCTGCCATCGCGCGGGTCCACCACCGACTGGATGATGAACGTCTTGTTCACTTCCCTGTTGAGAGTCAGATCGCAAATTTTTATCTGGTCTGACAGAGCATGCTTGTGTTGGAGGTGTATGTAAACTTATCGATTGGATGTGAAGACAAGTTTGGTGACGAAAAAGAGGTGCCAGTTGTTTCGTCCTGGACTTTTGCTTTCTGAAACCCCTGCAGGTGTTCGCAAAACCGAGATGCGTCATACATTTCTCTCTGTTAGTTCTTTTCGAAATGTTCAACAAGAACTCACTGTTCCTGGTGCTTGATTTCCTCCGACACGGCTGTCTTCGTTTCAGACGCGTAGCCGAACTGTCCAGCTTGAACCATTTCAGGAGAAATGGCCTGCACGCCCTCCAGCCCTGTCTCCGTCTCCTGGTGGAAGAAGAAACGTTCACGTTGTACAATTCGAAGACACAAGTCTGAATTCAAAATCTTAAGTGACAAATAGAAACTAAACGAAGCAGAAAGAAGGCTTGAGAATGAGAGGACACGTTTCCAGGTGTGAAGACCAGAAGGCTTACAGTCACTATGTGTTCCTCGAAAGACTCGAACTCCTCAGACCCTTCTCCCCTGTGTGCGGCTCCGTTGAGGACATTCGCCGTGTGCATCGTGGAGACGGTCTCTGCAGTGATAGCTTCGTGAATCTGGAAGAGAAGTTTTGGCAGATTCCAGAGAAACATTCAAACACAATGGAAGGAGTTCAGACTCCATCAGTGAATTCACGAGCTGTTTAGATTCTCGTAGCACTGCTTTTCTTCGTTCTTACGAAGCACAAAGGTACGATTTTTATCTCCGACAAGCAAGACAAACATTGCAACGTACGTATGAACACACAAAAGCGACGTTCAGCAGACAACAATTCACATTTTTACAGTGTAACAGCGAGGCTGAAACACAACTTGCAAGAAACAAGGCAACAGCAGAGGCAGGTCCACTGCCAGGACCTGCCGTCAGAAACACGGGTGACATAAAGCGCACAAATTTACAACAATGGGGTGGGAACAGATGAAAAAAAATCATCTGAAAAAGAAGAAATATCGCATGTATGACATGTTACTCTTGCAGTGAGTGTCAACACCAAACATAGGGGCTTCTACCCAGCCTGCAACTTGGAAATATATGAATGAAAATGCCATTTTCACTCAAGCTGGGGACAAGGTTGCGAAGTGGTCTCAAGTCCACGGCGAAAAGAGAAGAGACAAACCAGAGGTAATGGGTAACACCTACAAGAAGAAAGACAGCAAAACAGAACCAAGAGTCAAGTTTGAGTGGGGAACACGACGTCACACAGCATCATCGCCAGAGCTGCACTGAGCTTGTTAGTAGCTGTTGAACACAGACTGTTATCACAACTGCTCAGGGCGGGTTCAACACTGGGTGATTCAGGTACCACTTACATTCACGTCATCAGTGTAGGAGACCTCTTCATTGCCGAAGCCTTCAACAGACCTCCCAACAATACGACCATCCTTGGTGACGATTTCCCCATACTCGTTGACGAGGTACTGTCCACTGTCTGGGGAGTGCTCCAGGACCCAGCTGTTCCCAATCACGTACTGACCCATCTCATTCACGGTGTAGTCTCCTTCTCGTGGAGGCCTGCCCACAAGCTTCCCATCCTTGGACACAAACTCGCCTTTAGAAGTGACAATGGTTTCCTTCCGAATGCCAAATTTCTCTTCAGACTTCGGAGATCGGCCCAGAACCTTGCCCGATTTGGTGATGACCACCCCGTCTTCGTTGACGATGAAGTCTTCCTTGATGCCGTAGTGTTCCCCGTATCTCGGCCGTCGCCCTATGACTTTGCCCTCTGGATCGACCAGGTTGCCGCTTCGCGTCACGGTGTACTCGTTGGCGATCGCGTACGGAGGACTGCTCGGTGGCGTTCTGTTGCGAAGTGAACTCGTCGTCTCCACTGTCACCGTCTCGTACGAGCGGCTGCCGGTGCTCGGGGTGGCGGGACTTCGCGGACTTCCGGGGCTCGTCGGACCAGTAGGACTTCTCGGACTTCTCAGTGCGAACCCTCGAGGGCTCTGGATGGTCGTGCTGTAGTGATGGCTTGGTTCTGTTCGCGGTGTGATGTATTCAGTGCGGACCTCTTTTGTTCGGGTGGTCCCTCTGCTCAGAGGGGAAGAATACAGACTGCGGGTCTGTTCAATCTGGACGACGTCTGTTTTGGGGGCTGTTGATGAACTGCGAATCTGTTGCCAACGACTGACTCCCTGGTTCGGAGGGGATCGAAAAAAGCTTCGTGTTTTATCCACTGTCGCATGACCATTCTGCAGAGACCCTGGTGTCACACTGAGCTCCAGAATTCTTCTGGTGCTGTACAAATCCTGAATACCAACAAAAACAACATGGGAAACAAACAAGTTTTTGAGAATACTGACAAAACTTCCAAGCAACCACGATATTTTCTCCTTCCCAACAGAACTGAAATCATGCATGCAACAAAGACAAATGTTTTCCACCACAGGGACCAGCAAAAACTAGGAAGAAAATGTTCATTTGTCTCAATGATCAAACTGTTGAGGAAAGATCCAGCATCACAAATGACTGGAAGTTGAGAGACTGACCTCGGGTCCGTCGAGCAGCTCGGTGCCGCTGTCCTCCACTGAGTTGTCCTCGATGTTCGTCTCGTTGATGGTCAGCGTCTTCAGTCCCGCCAGCTTCTTCTCCATCTCGTCAAACGGCAGCTCCGTCTTCCAAAACCTGCAACACAGGTCCGGTGAACGACTGGAAAGGGTGAGGGGTTGCGGGTCTGCTTTGACCTCCTCAGTGACCAGTGATTTGTAAGCTGCAGAACGGGTAAAAACAGAACTGTCGGTAACTGGCGCCTCCGAAACAAAGCATTTGGTTCTCTCCTTTGGTTCAGCACAAAATGAAAGTTCCTTTGAAGAAATTGAACTTTTTTCAGAAAGCACCAACGAAAAGCAGAACGTGGGTGTCAATCCTGTTTGTGTGTCTCTGGCCAGTGTTGCGCAAAATTCAGCGTACACGTTTTTTACCAGAAACACGCCCTTTGTTCAGCAATGGCCATGCCCCCAGGCTTTCTGGTGTGCCCTTCTGGAATTAGCCTGCCAAAACATTTTTGGAGCGGCATTATGCACATCACAAAAATGACCTGTGCAAATTAGGACGTCCAAACTGGACCCGGCGTGACAACAACATGAATTTACGAAAATTTCGTCGGCGCAGCGCGAAGTTCCGCCAAAAAGACACTTGAAAGTGAATAAACAAAAGCAGGGATCTGATGTGACAAGACCGTTCAACAAGGAACAAACTTGTGTTCGACTGCACAATCAAAAGGTGAACAAATCTACATTGTGATATGAAATAAGCCGTTGGAAGAAAGCTGAGGGTGGAACGCAAGCAAATCTCGCCGGTGTGTCTTGATACTTTCATGCAGATTTTGCCATCTGGGTGCACACGCCAACGACAAAAGTTCTGCGTTTTGCTGGACACACGGTAAACTTCGTTTTTCTTCGAATGAAGCTGTTGCTCACCAACCAAACAAATGCGCACTGGAAAATGGGTTGAATATCATGCAGGACAGAAGAACGCAAACCAAAAAAGGTGCCATGGCAGGTGAACAACCGAGGCAAACAGTCCCACGTGACGCCGTGTCTGCAAGACTGTGTTGCGGTGTGTGAAATCCCAACACAACAAAAACTTGACGCGTCTTTGCTGTGCACAAAACTGGACAATGCAAAACAAACAAAAAGATCCAACGTAGGAACGAACTTGTGACACCATACCTTCGGAAATGGGCTTTCAAAATGCTACGATTTGTAACGAAACAAACAATGGAAGTTATTGATGCAGCTTCAGAATGTTGTGATCACAGAAAGTTTCTGAGTGACGTGCTTTGTGATTCGGTGGAGGTCCTCTGAATCGATGTCGGGCTGGCGAAGTTGAGAAACAGCAGAGAAATTCTTGGGATACTGTCAGGTGTGACATTGATCACAAAGAACAATTTCCGAGCAACGCACATCCTGAGCAGATTCACACGCCGCAATGTTCCTCAGGAGAAGTACTCACTTGGAGAAGTAGTCTCTGGAGACGTATTTGAGCTGCTCCCACTTGTCGCAGATGAGCATCAGTTCGGGCGCCTGCGACGACTCGAGCGCAACCTTGTACTTCTCCCAGTCCTTCCACAGGTTCTGTGTGCACGAACACAAAACGTTTTGCAAAACACAGGTGCACAAAAGTAGTCAATCAAGCAAGGAATGCAGGTCAGCGCTCACGCACTCACCTTGTACTTGTCCATCAAAGTTTCCAGCAGAGAAATCTGCACAACCAGAGCCTTGCACACAGTGGCATCTGAAGGTGAAACGAGAACACATTTGTAACCAGGTTCGACCAGTCGAACGACTTGTTCTTTCAGAAGAGCACTCGGAAACAACCAGAACACGCGTGCGTTGCGTTCTGTTCGCAAACAGGTGTGGCGAAGTTCCGTCATCTGTTTCTCAACATGTGTCGCTGCGTGAACTGAACTGTTTGTGTTTGGACCTCGGCCCTCAGACGTGTGTGTGTGTATGTGTGTGTGTGTGTGTGCGTGTGTGTGCGTGCGTGTGCGTGTGTGCGTGTGTGCGTGTGTGTCTGTGTGTGTTCTCAACGCAGCATGCAGTGTTCACGTCGAACTTAGAAACAAAACCTTCACACAGAGCAACCTGAGCTTCCCAGTGTGAACTCCAAAACCCTAAATTTCGAAATCCAAGTCTTTTTACACGAGATGACTGGTTCCCACTGCCTCAGACAAAACTTTCTCTTCTACAAGTTTGAAACATGCACCAGACCCGAAATCGAACAAATTACCATCCGCGGTGGAAGCTCCAAGGTGAGCTAAAATCACTGAAGTGCGCAAATGAAGCAGTGCAACTGTGATTGTTGAAAAAGGTTTTGAAAATGAGTGCATTCAGTGTATTTTGAACAATGAACGCGTGAGACTGTCCTTCAAGCCAAACACAAATCCACTTTACTCCTGGCTTCATGCTTTTTTCTGTGTGTGCATTATTGGCTTGTGAGAAAAACAAAAGTTGTTGATGGAACGACTGAAGAGCGTGTACCAGTATCGTACCTTCGAGCGGCTTGTCTCCCGCCTCCTCGAGAATCATGCGAAGTGCGAGGACGCGCTCCTGCAGCGCCACGAAGCCCTCGTGGTCGTGCCAGTGCACCTGCAACAAAAACACACGTGTCCTTGGTGGTTCAGACATGGCTTCTGTCGTGGCAAAAAGGGAAAAGGACAACAATGATTCACGAAGCCCCAAATCCAGAAGCAGGAAACGTTCCAGATTCTGATCTGGGGAGCCGCCAACACGAAGAGAAACCTTGAGCGTGTTCTCGATGAAGTCGAGGATGCGCAGCAGGTCCGCTTTATCCAAGTCTTCGATCGACTTCAGCACGTTGATCTGTGGCAACAAAAATTTGAATCTGTCATACGAAACATCATGAGCGTGCGCGGGCAAGAGAAGCAAAAGCTGTCGGACGGTCACCTCGTCCTCGTCGTACACGGGTTTGAAGACGCTGAGCATGAAGGCGATGAGGCGCTTCCCGATGCGCTTCAACGTCGTCGTCCACGCCGCGAGCAGCTGCATCCGCATCCTGCGCGACAAAGGGCGACTGGTGCAGACACGGGAACAGTGCAAACCAGTGAGCAACATGAGATTGTGGTCTCAACCTACTTGATGGCGGCGTCCACAGCCTCTTTCGTCGGACCAGGGATGAGACAAGCCAGCGCCGGAATGTAGTCCTCCTCGCCGCGACAGTTCTTCACCTGCGAAAAATGTGGTCAATTGAACCATGTCAGACAAAATTGTCATACCGCGATGGTCAAATTGATCTGTGTGTTTTGGTTCGATGAACACCCTCGTCGCGGGCACAGCAAAGTTTGAGGAGAATTTTTGAATTCATCCACTCCCTGGTTTTTGCTTGAGAAAAAGTGCAAAGGAAGAATAATAACAGTGTTTGTTGACAGGGTAAATAATTCTACCCACATAATTCTGAATTGGAATCATGTTTCAAATGGGAAAAAAGTGGACTTGACTCAACAAAGAATCCAAAGCAAAATTGAAATTGAAGGCGCAACGTGATTTGAAGATGAGCGCTTTCAAAGTGCTTGGAATAACAAATTGAGGCATTTTAAATTCAACTTTCAAACAAAGAATGTTCGGGTGCGCTTCTGCTCTTGCATTTCTGCGCCATTTTTGAAGCACTTTGTTTTTTTTCTACCTTCCACATGTTCGTCTTGGAGTTGTCCAACAGGAGCAGGTCCTCTCCTTCCCTCACACTGATCTGAAAGTCATTGGAGAAAAGTTAACAAATTTGTTCAAATGACAGGTTTACCAAGTTCAAACCATTCGACGATATCAGATCGACAGAAGCAATTGATTACCCTTTGGTGTGCACGAAAATCACCAGATATCAAAGCGAGTGGAAGAAATAAAATATCAATGAGACAGGTTGTCAACGTCGATATATCTTTTTCAGATTGTCCTCACTGTGTTGGTTTCGTAGTCGGCTATGGCCCTGGTCGGTGTCGGTTCTGTGACGCCACTCGTCCGCAGGTTCACTGGAACCACCTTGATTGCAGTCTCCCACATGAAGTTTGATTTGGTCTCCCATTGTTTTAAAGCCAGCAAAATTTCCTGAAAGGAGAACGTAACAATAAGCAGGCAGCGTTTGTTTGCCATCACTGGCTTCGCGGATATATCCAGTGATGAGCCGCTTCGCGATCAAAACACCTGGTGCTTTTGCATTTTCACACCATTCTTTTTTATGGAGCAGTGAAGCCTTCAGACTCACATCAAGTTCTTTGCAGAGACGTTCAGCGTCCTTCTTGTCGCCCTGCAGCGGCGCCAACTCGAAGGTGTCGTGCAGGCGTTGCAGGTCGGCCTGCAGCCACTGACCCGTCTCCTCCACGTCGTGGAAAAACTGCACACAAATCACAAAGCATTTGGTGTAGGTGAAAGGAGAACTGGATAAACTTTTCAACAACAGTTTGCGTCCTGTGTTTGAGTTGGCCTGTCTCAAATTTGCCAACTGACCACGCTGTCCTGGGTGAAATATGAAACAAACCTGATGGTAGGTGGAGGCGTTCTTCAAATGCACCTGGATGCACTCGACCAGTTTGGAAAGCCACTTCCAGTTGTCCTGCACGGCGAATACGCAGTCGTGGGAGGACGGCGACACGAAGCCCGGGATCTGGGTGCTGCCCGCCGCCGCCGCCTGGCCCTCCTCCGGCTGACTCAGCGTCACCGCGCGCACGTCAAACTCGTGCGATACGTCCTGCGTAGGCGAGGGCGTTCAAGAGTGTGAGAGTGAGAGGAACACCAACCGCGTCGGAAGTTGGGATCAGGCTCTTGCAAAAAGTCTCATCGTTTCATTGTTTGAGGTTTCCTGGTCTGAAGCATCTTTGGTTGATGAACGTGTGGTTGCGATGAGTTAGGTTTCGTATCTGTGCATCCTCTCGAACAGACAAAGAGAAAGTTCTGGCTTGTCTCAATATGGTTGATCACTGGGGTTCGTGGAAAACAAGGATTTCGACACAAGTTCTGTGACGCCGCTGTTTGCTTCCAGAACTCGGTCTGTGTTCCAGAATTTTTCAGGACTGGAGAGAAACCACAAACGCAGTCAACATACTCACCCCGCAATATTCTTCCAAAGACGTGATTTCCAACATGGTGTTCAAACAGTTCAACTTCTTTTGCGACGTGTCCTAAGAGAGACAACAAGACTGTTCTCTGCCCCAACACCAAACCAAATCTTTTCATTTCTACAGGAAAAGTTCGAATCGCTGCGTTGAACAAACACGCGAAGTGTTCATGCTGCCGTCAAGTTGATGTGTCCGTCGTTGCTTATTTTTCATTTTCACAAAAGACACCAGGGCCAAGTGTTGTTCGCTTGTAGTATCATCTCCGTTTGATCTCGTTTCTTGTACGCTTCGATTCGTGATCGAGGACTCATACGTTGTTTGGAATTTCGTGTCACCTTCCCTTTCTGTTGCTCAAAAAGCACGCTTCAACTCACCATGAGTTTCTCGTAGGCTTCGATCAGATTGGTCTTGTTCTCTTCCGACTGCGTCTGTACGGAAATAAAAGACAGATAGATTTGTCTTCAAACAAAGTACAGGAATCAGTTGTTCACAAGTGGACAACCAAAGACTGTCTGCACACGAACATTGACCAGCAGGCCATGCACCTCTCTCTTTTGACCAAAATGCATTTTAACAAAGAAACGGTAAGTCCCTTTCGCCCTCCAGAGAGATCACACCCATAACAGGAGGAAACTCACGGAACGAGTAATTTGTTCGCTATGTTGAGGTCAAAAGTACTCACACACCACACCCACCCAAATCTACTTGCAAACAACTTTGGCGTTCTTCTCGAATGGACCCACGCAGATACCGTGTGACTCAAGACCATTTTCCAAAGTCCTGCCAAGCCAAATTTCGTGCCTGCGGAATGATGTGTCCTGGACTGCAAAACGCCAGGCGGGGCTTGAGTTGTGATTTGAAACAAACGAAACTAAGTTTCCCAGATTTCGCTGACTCCGGAGGACGGAGGAGACTTCGAAATACTGCGCGCTGAATCTGACCTGCTCGAGCGTCCGGTCGAGCTCCTTCTTGTAGTCTGCGATCAGCGCCGCCTTGTGGCGCTGCTCTTCGACGGCGTGCTCCACCGACTTCCGGTTCTTGCCGTAGCGCGCGCGCTCGATCTCCGTCTGCGCCGCGCCGTCACGGAAACAGTAATAGTAGAGGTAAACAAGCGCCAGCAGTGTCGCGAGGAATACTCCAATGAGGTTGTTGAGGTTCTCAAGTATGAACATCATGGCTCAATGTTGCAACGAAGATTGTTGTTGATCGATGAAAGTGGTACACAACAAGATGTTTGCCGCATTGGAAGTTGTTTTTGTGGGTGTGCGCATGAGGTGCACGCTCAATTGTTTGTGCACATTTTGCGTCAAATAAAGGATGTCCGTCGCAGTTGAAGTTTCCTGTTGATTTCCACGTACACTTCGTTGCCTTTGCCTCGCAAACACCCAATGTAAAGAACAGTGTCCACATTGAGCTTTTGTCGGCTGGAACAAGAAGTCATGTCTTCGTGGCTTTCACCTCCGCAACATTCTTCAGTTTTTGCCTTTGCCTGGATGTCCGAAAAAGGTCGGTAAGTTTGCTGTTCTCCAAACGGGATTTACAGAAAACAGAGCCTTTGTCTGAAGGCTGATGCAAGTGTGTGTCATTCGAGTCACTGCTGTTTATATCACTTAAAATTCAACGAACGACAGCAACATATTGAAATGTCTGACAATAACACAGATGGATGCAGATATAGATTTTGACTAAACAAATTCAATTGGACCTTCATCCTCAGTGCATTGTCGGGAAGCGTTGTCTGCATGACGTTGATTGTGATTACAGCTTTGTTGTGAATTTTGAATATCTGCTTGTGGAAAAGAATATGCAGCGATAACCAGCCCCTGGATATGAAAAATATTATTTTTTGCCATATTTGTACAGCTACTTGCTGTGCTGCAATGAAACAATATTTTTTCTGTGTCATAATGGCTGCAATGTTGTCCAATTTGTTCACGTCAAAGCAGAACTTTTGGATCCTGACCAGCTGTCTTGAGCCAGACTTGGTTCTGTTGCTCTTCTGAGATTGTCTGAGGGAGCCTTAAATTGTTTCTGGTTTGCCGTTGTGAATGAAGCAAACTTTGGAGACACGTAAGCATGCATGACACTCTTTGCATTGGTGTCCACGCCTGCACGCTAAGCTTTCTTCTGCATGTCCAAATTTGCAACGTTGCAAGGAGGACCTGCGCATTTTTCAATCCCAGAGCCAAAGGGAATATGTTTTGAGAGATCAGGCTCAATCGAAAACCTCACGAGGTTGCCATTGGGATTCCACGACAGTCCCAAGGAAGTGATAGATCTGTGCGACAATGCAATTTGCTCTCTTACTTAGACCGTCTAATTCTGATACTTCAGCAAATAGTGAAGTCAACACGGGCATCAGGTTGGTGTGTGGGAACTGTTTTATGTTTGTCTGGGCAAACATGGGGATCAAATGCAACCATGGCTCAATGTGATGAATCAGAGTACACAAGGCATTCCTGCGTGCTCATCAGCCTGCCACAGAGCCAAGTTCACAGGTCTGAAAGATGCCCTTAGTGCATCCGTCTTCGGGCTGCGAGTGGCGACACTTGACAGTGGGAAAGGAACTCAATTCAAAGGGTTGCTCTCGGATCTCTGAAACAACTTCTGCGCTTCGTGGAGTGTCTTATTTTTTTGTCGTCTTGAGTGTGGGCAGGATCTGAGTCAAAGGAAGTGGAGGTGTATTCTGAAACCTTTTCCTAATAGTCCAATCGCAGAAACGTGAAGATGCTCAACTGAACACAGAAACTAAAAATAACAGATTTGTGTTGACCACTTCGACAACCTATTCAGAACGAATCTGTTCTGATGAAATGTCAGCCGTTTCGCTCTTTGTTGTGTTGGCAACAAACGAATTGTCTTTACCTGCTGGCCATAAATCCAGTCCAACGCCTCGCTGTACGCCGTCTTCGGTTTCTGCAAAAGATGAATCAATTTGTCGTAAGATCGTTGTGTCAACTGGTGTCACAAAAGAAGGCCCCTGAAGAAGAAAATTTGAACAGAATGAGAAATGCAGTAACCAGAAACATACCCGATTCATGTCTTCTTCTTGTGTTCAGCTGCGAATCTGCAAACAAGAGCACATAAGTGTAGATATTGTGAACACTGTTGCGTGAGCGCGATGTTTGACCCTCTTGTGTGCGACAACTTTTTTTGCTGCTTCGTGGCGCACATGGGTTATCGCAGAAAGTTTTGCGCACATAACGATGCATAACTGCTCGCTTTTAAATTGCGATTGTGTTGCAGCTGAACTGCGAACAATTTCATCAACGAATCTTTGTTTCAGTTTCGAGAGGAGACAGCACAGGAAACAATCCAGACAGAAACGAAAAGTCATGTTTGGACAAAATGACGTCTCTCCAATCACTGCACGTGCTGCCTGCGGAACCTTCATGCGACAAGCTGTGCAGTCACCCGAAGACGAAGACAGTTGTTCACTTCACTTCAATGTGAAAACCCTGGGTTTCAGCAGTCAAGCAAGGCAGTTGCATCCGCGCGCAGGTGAAACGATAGATGCCTTGGTGGGGAGATTCCCCGACACATGAAGGCAAACAAAATATGAATTTGTGTTGTTCCAAGCAAACAGAAGAGTGCTCATATGATCTGCACAACATCTTGTTTACAGTTACTTCGAGTGGGATTCATTCTTCATGATGACTTGTGTCATCGTAATGTGTGTGTGATTTCTGAAGCGAGGAAACTCCTGAGAGCTCCGCGAATAGACCTCTCCATTTCACACAGACATATGAATTCATAACCGAGATATTTTTCAGTGCCTTTGTGGATCGAAACATACTTGAAGTATTTGACGTTTTGACTGTGACCGTGTGAGTTGCAGAAGTGTCAGCTTGAAAATATTTGAGGTTGGACTTCAGGAATTTTGCTTGAAGCTCTGTAAAATGGGCAAAGTGCCCCGCACAATGAGTGTGGTGATCAGGAGGTTTGGTGCATGGGAAGGTGCACGCACGCAGCGAGTCGCTCAAAATTACAAAAACAAAAAACAACTTGTCTTCAGCCAAACTGTTTTTTTCTTTGATCTCGAAATTTAGCCAGGACTCTCATTGCTATGATTGTGGACCGAAGTGTGGACACACCAACAACTGGCGACAGGAAAGCGCGTCACCCGCCCGCAGGTATTGAGAAAGAGATTAATTGAAATGCGCTCAGTGTGCTCCGCCCATGAGCAGCCAAACCTCCATCCGGGGGGACAGACTTGTCCATCAACATCAGTTAGCGAGGTACAATATGCTATTGTGCCTTGATACCTCCAGGACAAGGTTGGATTGTTTGTTTTGTATTACAATTAGTAGTGGTGGGTATCACACAAATGCTTGCCAAACACGCTTGTCTGCACCACATAGGAGCTCCGTGACCCCGTGTCGGATCAGATTGCGGAAGACCATAATTACAACGATGTCACAGGAGTGTTCTCAGATTTCCTTGAAAGGACAGTCGTTTTTCTTCTGCAAATCAGGTTTCCCTCCCCCACCAAGTTTCAGATCCTTTTGTGATTATTTTGCCTGTTGTTTGGCACCAAAATTAACTTTCTCGACAAACTACCATCACAGGGGGAGGTCACAGACATGATTGCCAGCCTGGTTCGTTGCATGACAGAATGTTGTCAACTTCCCCCTCACTACACAAATCCCGCGTATTTATGGCAGTAATCAGCGGTTCCTTGGTGCGCCGCTGCTTCAGTATCTCACCGACGATCTGACCTGATCGTGAGCAGCACCACACGCAAGTTTTTAACTTTGAACAAAACCAAATCAGTTCAGCGAGAGTCTTTCCAAACTAGCACAAATCTTCCAGCAAGTCGCTGTTTGAAGTCTCACACACCTTTCTCGTAGAAGCATCAAACGAATTTCTCGTACACTTTACCGATTTCAGTCAAATGAAAGTGTCGGCAAGATGTTCATTTTTCTGGAGTAGAGTAGGGTAGGAAACAGTTCAGCTTCACAAACTGCTGCATTTTGAGTTGCGTGTGGCGCAATTGAGTGTTTCCCATTCAGAGACAAAAATCTCAAGTGAGAAGTCCTGTCTTTGTGTACTTTTCTTGGAATTTTGAAAAAATTGGAACAAACAACACAGTAAAAACCAACACTTACTTGAGAGACGAACGTAAAATCCAAACCGAGTTTATCGGCTCAATTCTGTGCAACTTTGAATTGATTTGCCCAAATTACGGCAGTAGACTACAATACAAACGTTCCCAGCATCAAATATGATGCACACATGCCTGACGTAACCTTTATCTACCCACTGTATTTGAGAATCCTGCTTCTGTGTAGCTGCCCAGCCGGCATAACATCACATATCCCTCGGCTTGTTTGTTGACTCCTTTTGGCGTTTCTTTCAAAACAAGCGGGATTATTTTGCCAGGTAAACAAATCGACGTTGAATTTGCATCGATGTGAATTTATGACTCTGGCATGTCGGGAAGCTCCAGGAAGTTCAACTTCCGGTTTTGGGTTCAGAGAGAGAAGGTTCTTCGCAGACTCTGAAGACTCCAGGACTCTGCAACCTGTCCAGACTTTGAGCGAGTGCATTGATGCGCTGCACGTTCACAGTCAATGAACCAACGACTCGAAAAGATCAATGAACTGAAGAGGGTCCGCCTCGTGACAACTCCGTCCTTCGTGACTCCACAAAACCCTCGGTCTCTTCTTGTGGGGATTGCTCTTGTTTTGGACTCCGATGTTAGATTCTAAAACCTCACCACTTTCTGTGTTGATAAATTCACTCTTCCAACAACTGCCTGGACTTTCAACCACGGACAGATTCGCCACGGCTGCAACGTGAAAGAGGTCAGAGCAGCGTTGGAGTTCACATCGTTCCATTGATGACTTTGAAACAGAAGGATCAATGCAAGTGATTTTACACCAGTGGATTATCGATCGTTTTGAAATTCACTGCGTGTTGAACTTTGCTTTGCTGAAGGCTGCAACTGCATAAAGGAACACACGAGGTTCGTGCTCAGACACAAACACATAATTGAAAATCTGAACCCAGCACAGGCCGTCCAACAAAGGGCTTCTTCTGTGTTTCCATTGAAGTGTGTGTCTCTTAGTCTTTTCCAAACGAATAATTTCTTATCAGTTGTCTCTTTGGTTTTGACCCAGTCTGTGGTCAACTTTCATGTAAACCAAACGATACAACAAGGTGGGTCTTCGAGCCCCAATTTTTGTCGGAAACTCTTTTGAGATGGAATGCCAAACCACCTTCCACCCACCCCAACGAAAACGTTTTCTTTGTTTTGCACACACTCAACCATATCCGGTTCTGAGGAGAATTTGCACTCTGCCCGACAACATGAGATTCTCTCAGGCACCCAGTGTCAACTCACCCAATGAAGATGGTCATCGCACCAAGCAGCGACTGATCACAACATTGTTTGCACAATTGCACAAAACCAACCTTCGCAGCCTCTGCCTCATAACCAAGAGAACCTTCAAACAGATGCACAGCGTGAGAGAAATGTGTGTCAAAAGTGTGTTGCTTCCATGGATTCGAGTCAGCTGTGTCGAAATGAAAATCAATCTCTTACGGGTTGGTCGGGCTCGTGCTACGAGACTTGCGGAAGGCATCTTGTGGTGGTTCAGACAGTCCTTTCCACTGGAACAGAGATTTCAGGATCGCGGTTCCTGTTTTCTCTTGATGTACACGGTGAAAAGGTAACACTGAGTTCTGTTCCTTGAAACCAAGACATGACCATGCCTCGAAAAAAACAATTTCTCGTACGAGACTGTCGTCGTCGAAGACAATGCAGCCTTGTCTTGCAGGCCACACCATTCTAGCCTTGGGAGAAAATGGACGGGCGTGCGGTGATCTGGAAAACGCGCATCGTTGGGTGCCAAAAATAACAATCTAGCATCTGGAAAGAGCGACACTCCCCTTGTCCCCTTGCATGTCCCAGAGTCATGGACCAGTTTTCGTCCGGAATAAATGGCCTCTTCAAGTGAACAAACACCCGACGCATGACTACTTCTTTTTTTCGCCCAGTTTTCAGGTGTCTTGGACCAAAAGAACCAAATAGAACAATCAATTGTGAAGGAGTCAAGTTGAAAGCAACAGAGGAAACAGCGTACGAGTATTTGACAGTTTCGCAGGAAGAATCGTTCGGATCTTCTGTTTCGGATTTCCCGTTGTTGCTCAAAACACCAAACTGAACACAAAAACTGAACTCTTTTTTCGACAAACAGCTGGTGCGAACTTTGAAACAATGACTTTTCAAAACTTGGGTGCACAAGTGCAACTTCCCTCAATCTAATGCTTCAAGTATGCCACGAATGCATGTCCTTTACCTGAGGGTATTCTGCCGTACGCGATTGCACTGAAATTCTTCTCAAAGGAGATTAATATTTGTCAAGTTCTCGTGAGGAGTGCTTGACAGATCTTCTGCTTACCATCACTGAAGGGGCCTTTGTGCATTTTGTCTGCCGAGGAAGATTGATATCTTTTCCATGTTTTCTGGGAATGCGTGCGCCCAGCAACAATGTCTGTCCCCCGACACCAACGGTTCATAGTCATTTAATCTGCCAAATGTGGCGTTAAACTTTCCTGTTGGTCTTTTGAGTTCACGAAGTGAATGAGGTTAAACAGTTTTGTGGGATCCCCGATGAGTGAAATTTCACCCAGCTTTGAAAAGATACCGCGACAAAATCTTGCAAGAAGTGAGAGCACAAAAAGATGCGGCATTGAGACAACACTCTTTAGTGTCTACGGAATTCATTCGGGTATTTTCTTTCTGGTTTTTCTTTCAGCAAGAACGACACCAGTCTCTCCAAGAAGAAAATGGGAGGTTGCGAAAGCACCGATTCTGCGAGCCTCTGGTCAAAAATAACAACACGACTCTCTCGCTTCCTTAGAAAGCAGATCAAGATGAAAGGGGAGAAACAAACACAAACAAACCACGGAGAGTGATTTGTACGATCAGGTTGAAGCCAGAAGCCAAAACCAACTGTTGCATTTTCAAACTCGTGATTTGGTGACTCGGAGCCACCGCATCAACACGCTGCGCTCTCGGGGCTCATTTTTGAAACGGTTGTTGCCAAAGTGGCAATGTTTTGCAAATGTTTGCTTCAATTGACCTTTTTGTGCCGTTGTCGTCTGAAGTCAGTCCTTTGTTGGGGTGTGATTTGGGGCCAAGACGCATGCAGGGAACCTCAACCGAGAGGTGTTCAAGTGCGATGCGCTTTGTCGTCCAAGAATGCATTTTTCTGTGTACAAACATAAATCACGTGAAATTGTCAGAGTCCCCATTTGGACAGAACTCGTTTTGCTCCGAAGCAATGCTTATCGCAAATTTTACCCGCATCAGTGGCGTTCACTCTATGAGAATCATCGTGTCGCCGTTCTGAGGTCACACAGCCTCTTTTTGGTCAACTCTTCAGCCAGGACCAGCCCACATAAATCTGACCACAACTGTACAGTTCTGCTGTCATAGTGAACCCCGTCTACGGCCCTCAGTCAAAATACAGGAATTTGCGTTGGTCTAAGTTCTCCAGAGATGTTCGCGATTTTCTGTTTGCTCCGTCGTGCAAAAAGCTGGAATGACGATCCTCACTGAGTTATCTTCGAGCACACATTGAAATCCAAGGAAGGTGGCACCCAGTTCTTTGTTCTGATGCAAAATCGTACACGGTGGTTCCTTCATAAAATTTTGTTCCAAGACCTACCCGTTCCTGGGACAGTTCCACTCTTGTTTGTTTGTTGAGCAAGTTCCTTTGATGCACACGTGACTTTTGAGGTTGATGTAAATACAGAATCAATTTTGAGAGCCCTTGTCCAACTGAAACACACAGAAGTGGAATCCTGACCAAATTTGGCAGCAAGGCCAAACATCTCTGCATCGAGTATATCAGAGTCAAATTATTCAGTCGCTTGAATGAAAGGACTGTTGCTGTTTCATTCAGAGGTGATGAGGACACAAACTGTTGGTCTTCAAGAGGCTGATGTGCATTTCGAAAATGTTCTCAACTTTCCCTGTGTACACGCAACAGCACAGCAGTTTGACAGCAAAAACCTTGTCTTTTTCGATTTTGAGAACAACACTGAACACTTCTGATTGATTTGTATCTGCAAAGTGAATTGACAACACTCAGCGCTTTGAGTGCCATTCAGCTAGGGTATTGCTCAGCAACTGTCTGATAAAATGCACATTCCGAATTTATTTGAAGAGGTGTTGTGCGCAACAAAATAAAATTGTACTCACATGCACTTGTGGTTTTGTTGAGCTGAAATGGGAGCTGTCACACTTTTCAGTTATTAACTTCGCATGTACATCTGAATTCCACAACATGTAATCGTCCTGCATCTGAGAATGCCAACTACGATCGTGTTGGGCCGATGCCTGCTGTTGTGTTGTGAATGGGTGGTTGAACGCTCGTGTCATTGGCAGTCACCCATCTAGGACTTTCATGATGTGCATCGCTTGTCCGCGTGAAAGAGTAATTTCCACACTGCATGCCGATACAGCACGCATGACTGTTTTTATCCAAGTTCAATTCATTCCAGCCGCCAGTTTATCCGGAGCAATTGATGCGGCATTCGAGCTCGCAGACTATGTTTGACTCCCAGCTTGAAATGAGCAAAATCAACCTGTTGCCAGCAGTGGATGGTAGACGGTGGAAATTTAAATTTCAGTGCCGTGCAGGCCACGATCCACGAACACTGTGCGCACACTGACCATCACATCCATGGCGTCCGGAGTTGTGTTTGACGTGGTTCTCTTGCACACGCGTCAAACCGGAAGTTGGTGGTTTCGTCTCTCGACCGTGACCTGAGCCTCCAACCTGCACCACAACTTCGTTCAAGGATTCACGTTGACATCCAATTTAGACCCTGTCAGTCACACCAGTCCGTGGGGACAGCAGAGTTGCATTCTGTCCACCAACAAAATGCGCCCGTCATGTTTCATTTTGACACGAGTCTCCAGAGCGACGCAACACTCTGGGTCAACATTTTTCTCATAATTTGACCATCACAACCGCCTCCAAGCAGAGTCCTACTCTTCGATGTTGTGTTTGAGTCTATCACCTTTTTAAAGTTTCAGGACAGGCAAAAACAAAACGCTATCCTGCGTCATCAGTTCGAGTTTGATCGTAGTTCGTTCAGTGAAATCATATTCTCGTACGTCCCAGAGAACCAAGTTTAAACCCTCTTGACATCATGTTCCCCACGTGGTGAGAGATGGAATGTTTCCAAACAAAATTGGATCATTAAAATGTTTACATTCCTTGCATTTGTCGTGATTTCGCGGTGAAGTAATTTTGTTTGCGAAAGCAACCAAAAGTTTGGTGTGTGGAAGATGAGCCACGTTTGTTAACGAAACAGACACCACTGGTTTAGGTTTGACAGCGACGCCTCCCGCCCGCACTGACCTGTCCAGTTGAGGCGATCGTAGTGGATGCCGTGGAGTACCGGTAGAACGTTTCACTGCACAGTTCAAGTTCGAGTGGCATTGTTGGAGTCACCGATCCTCACAGGCATGGAGACTGCATACATATGCACTCGGCTCAACGGATCCGGGACACGTCCAGAAGAAATCAAGGAAAAGTTCTGGCCCGTGAAGTCAGTTTCTCACAGCTTCTGTGGATGAACATTGTATAAATGCAGCTCGCGTGACAGAGACCTTCGTTTCTTCTGTCTTTCTTTTCTTTGATTGATCAATTGCGAATTGCAATGGGGCAGAAGATCAAACCTGACTCGCTCGCAGCCTGACAAGTTCTCGTTTCGTACAGATTGAATTGCTCCTGCCAAAGGCAGGCTTTCTTGGAATCCGAAAGAATTTCATGACAATTCAGACTTTTAGCGCGTAACTTTGTTTTGAAAAAAAGACCTGTCACCGATTTGCACTTTGTCCGTCCACTGTGTCTTTGTGACAAGACTGCGAATGAACTTGTTCTGATCACACTCCATTCGGGTTTCTCATCCAAAGGGAGACAAGGAGTCCAAAATACTCCAGACGAAATGGAGCCACTCTGGGTCTGTCGTGGTTAAAAAATTATTTCATTCTGAATGTAATCTGGTGTGAGCACAGCTGCGGCGACTGATCAGGAAGCCTCGTCCCGTTCGGTCAATATATCTGCTTCACGCCGCAGTCCGCAGCTTGACAAGTCGCAGGAGTGCACAGGGACGGACATGCTGCAGGTAAGAGAACTTTTTTGTGAACAACATCCGCAAGGTTGAACGGCTGTGGACTCAAGAAAGTGTCACAGTTCATTTGTGCACACATTTGATTTTCGTACATTTTTCCTTCCCAGTGCTTCTTTTGATTGACACAGCAGAAACAGAAAAAAGAGTGATGTTTCTGGCATTCTGGGAGCACGATACACTTTTTACTCATCGGCGCACGGACGTTTCAACTTGTCCTGCACTCGTAGATCTGATGATAACACGAACCTGTATGCCTCTTTGCATCTTTTACGTAAATTTACCATATTTTAGACTGAGGCCACATTGTGCTTCAAGACAAGAGAAGTCGTTGTAAGCGTCTGAAATAATTGCACCTCCATTAACAACATGACAATATTCACTCTGACCAACCAAAACAAGTTCTGACTCAATTTATGATTTTTGGAAACTTGGAAATTGAATCCCAACTCACCGAACTGGCAAGTACACTGAAGTCAGTTTTTTGATGCAAACCAGTGGATTTGATCAGGGATTCAAGTCAACACCCCGAAGAAGGCAAGTTGCTCGAGACAAGTTTTCTCTTTCAACTTTTTCTCAGTGAAACACACTCATGACAAAATTTTGAAAACGGTGCTTTCTCGTAAATCTTCAGGTCAGGACTGTATCTCGCATTTGAATGAGAAAATGTCGTGAGATTTACAGCTCCTGGTGACTAATCAAGCGTGAGATTCTTAATTTGAGCATTTCGAGCGCCCATGATATTTTTTATCAACATGTGTTGCATGAGATGCAGCACTTTGTCTTCCTCTGAGTAGCTGAACTTATCGATCCAGCATCGTTTTGGTTGAATGGACTATTCACACTGTTTGTGTGATTAACCACCTCTAAATCAGAGGGGAATCGAACATTGTAACACCTGTACAGCTCCGGGGAGTTTCAATTGCGCCAAGGACTGGGTGGTACAATTAAAAATTTAAAGCTGCAAATTTCACACTTGCGATCTATCTTTGCAGTGCATGGCATACGGAAACACAACTCCATGAAAAAACATTTGGAAGTAGCAAAAACTCTGGAAATGGACGCGGCGTTGGTGCACCTGTTGACGGCGTTGCTGGCGTTGACGGCGTTGACCCGCGGCGCCGCTGCTCAGCGGCGCCCGGACGACGCGTGCGAAGTGATCCGAGTCGAAGAGTGCGACTCCGTCGGCTACACCAAGTCAGTGATGCGTTTACTTTCTCATTATGAACTCGTGCAACTCGAATGCTGAATTGTCCAACTCCTATTTGAGCCAAGACTGATTTTCGATGTTGCGAAGCAGGTTCAGTCTGCATTTCAGCGCGACCTTTGAGTTGTTCAGATTTTCTGGACAGAGGAAAGGTTTTCTGTGATTTGTCAACGAACTCTTCAAATTTCCTTTCTTCCTCCTCGTGATGTCAACACATGTTGTGATTTCAGCACCACCTTGGTGAACGGAAATAGGTTTGGACACAGAACCCAAGACGAAGTTCGCAACAGCGCAATTTTCAAGGAGTACGCCAGTCTCATGGAGGTGGAGTCTAGATCTCTATTTTTTTTTCAAATGCTGGAACATTTGCTGAGTGAACCTTGTACAAATTACGAACCTTGCTGACCTTGTCTTGATCGTGTAAGAGAACCGTGCATTCTTTTGATTGCGTTGGCAATTTTTTTTTTTTTGAGAAATCTTTGTCGTTACAGACGGAGACACAGAGCAAGTGTTCCATCGACTTCAAGCTGTTTGTGTGCGGAATGTTCTTTCCGCGCTGCATCAAGGGTCGCTCGATGATTCCCTGCAAAAGCACGTGCATCCGGGTCCGGGACCGGTGCAGGCGATAGTGAGTACGAGGACAAGTCAAAAAGCACGAGCCATAATGTGAGCGGATCAAGCGATGCTCGCACGTACAGAAGGAAGCTGAACTGCAAAACAGCAACACGGAGCAGCTGTTTTTTGTTGTCGTATTCGCAGCCAGTAAAAATCTATTTGTTCGATCTGTGGACAGTTGAAAAATTGCGGAACCATGTCAAAGGTATCGATGCCTGACATTCACCTCGGACGAGACACTGAAAATCGATTTGCGACAATTAAAAGTGACGATCGTGACAGGTTCTCTTTCCAAACTGATCAGCGCAAGTTTCAGGTCAGTCCCGCCCAGTAAATCCCCGGTCGATAACTCGTCGGTCAACGTTTTCGCCATTTGCAGCGTGAAGTCACCGTGGCCGACAGAGATGAACTGCGACCAACCCTACTTCTCCGACAAGTATGACTCGTGTATGCTGAGCTCTGGGAATCCCGACAACGACAACCCGGTGAGTGAGTCACGCTGCGGCTACAGCTGCGACCGCCGAGGTCTTTGTCTTCCAGGCGACAAATCTCGTTGTTGACCCGAATTCGGAAACGTGGTACTGGGAACTCCTGCGTTTGAAGTCATGAAAAAAATTGCAAACACTCAACTGATGCGTTTCATTTGTTTCTAGAAAGATTCACGTGCGCGATGTGATTGAAACTGAACAAATGTTCATGCATGGCATCTCGGTCAGGATGTTATTGTCCCATTCTGTCATGTCCTGTCCCATCCCATTCGAGGAGGTGTGCGAAGGTGGTGCGCGAAGGGGGCGCATCGCACTCGCTTTTCTTTGTCTCACGCACTGCTTCTTGTTTCTGTTTGAAGTTGATGGTGATGGACATTCCTGATGAAGACGACGAGTCGGACAGACAGACCGAGGTCCAGTTCGCCAACTGTCAATGCACGTGCACCCACCGCCCGCCCCCTCCATGCGACCCGTGAGAAGGTGGATAATGTTTTGGTTTGGAAGTGATTCAGTGATTCCAGTGTGATCGACTTTGTGAATATCGGAGAGTTAAGTCTGATGTCTTTGAACATTGGATGTGTACAGATCTGAACCATTTGGTTCAACTTTGCTGGGATGGACTTTGGCAAGTTGGGTGTTTTGCTGTACAGTTTCTCAACAAGCAGAACTATAGAAGGAATTCAAGCCTGTCCGGAAGCGAAATAACCCCTTGGAGCATGCAGGTTCTATGTTTCAGATATCCTTGGTGAATATGAGAAGCCCTTTCTGGTCGTATGAATCACAATCCAGTTCGATCTACAAAGGGCAGAACTTGAAAATGCACGCTTCCGAAAACTATTTTTCTCGTCTTTTTGCTCCTCTATGTTATGCGAAATGAACAACAGGAATGGAGGGCATGATTGTGACGTGCATGGCACCATCTCACCTGCATCTGTCAACACCCCAACTGACCCACCGGCACCCATTCACCTCAAGGCAAGCAGTTTCCTTTCATGAGGCTGCAAAATCTCCCTAGCAGTTGAAAGACTGCACCCAACAAGCAATTTACCACATTTAGTTGGCTTGCCTCTCGTGAGTGCGTACAATTTCACACAGAATTTTAAGCGCTCAGAATAAAAATTTTCTTTCGTTCCTCACCAGTCACCAGTCATCTTTTATTCGTCCAAGCACCAATTGTCCATCAACTTAATTTGCAGCACTCACAGTCAGTTCCTTTTTCGGGGTTTTCTCTCGCATTCTAGTGCTACTTTTGGAGACCACGATGGAATGTTGCCCGTACTTCGGTTTGTTTCTTGTGTCTTGCCTGTTTCATATGCCACCACCTCTCAAAAATTTCTCAGCACCCCCTGGAGCAGCGCTTTGAGTCCGAATTTGAGTCAATGATCAACAACACAAAGTCCCAAATCTGTGGTTCTTGGCCTTTGATATATGTGGGTTGACATTGTGTGGGTAGTCATAAGCGCAATTGAATTCCCCTTCCCCAGTGGAAGTTTGAAATGTTTTCAAATTGAGTTGCGTCAGTCCAGAAGAAACCTGTGCAGTTCCGGTCGGTACAAGTTGTACCTCAGGAACAACAGCAATGAACCCGAAAATAAGTCCACACACAGTGTCTTTGCACAGCATCACATTGTAGCTCTCTCTGGAAAATCAGGTTCGGCAAGGGAGGGTCCTTGGTCTTTTGACCCTCGGAGAATGTTGCCAAGTGGATCTTAGGTGCTGGCGACAGCTTGAGATTCGCGAATGAATGGAAGACAACAAACCGAATACAAGTGCGTAAAGTTCTTCAAGTTTTGTTTTGTCTTTTGTGTGATGGTCCAGTCGAAGTGAAATTTGGTGTCGTTGTTTGACCAAGATGGAAAACTTCTGCATGGAGAATTCGAGCCTTGAGCTGTTGATACCGTGAGTGCAATGTTTGACAACAGCTCCTGTGTTTGCCTGAGTTGGTAATTAATAAAGCAGCCAGAAAACCCTTCAGCGCACTGGGCTAAGCATAATAGAAAAATATGAATTGTTCGGTAACAGCTTGAGTCAGCAGCTCCGTATCCTTTGCTCTTTGAAGCTGGATAGTGAGCCTGCCACTGGTGGTGCTGGGGTTGTGCGGTATTTTCTGAGGGGAGGCCCTGTGTCGAAAGAAACCAGACCGCCCGCAGTTTGCAGAATTCAAACATTATTATTCTAAGATAACAGGTGAACAGCTGAGAAACTGACACCAAAGGGTGTACAGTGCGAAAATGTATTTTTCATGTTAATTTGCTGCAGTGATGTTTCTCCTGTTCGAGACGCGACTGAAGAAAGTCGGATGACAACTGCTGGAGACACCTCTGTCCTGCAGAAAACACAGCCACTTGCGCTCGCACGCACGCAACCCAGGTTTTCACTTTTCAGTTTCACTGAACGACCGGTGATTGCATCATGGCAGGGGTTCCCACGACCGCGCCCTGAAAACAGCAGGGAGGTGCTCCCCACCGTACCCCGGCGTACCCTGGCGCACCCCGTCATCACACCCACCGTTGTCTATCTATTTATAATAGCTGTGGCTGATCGGACTGCAACGTAGACAGCCTCAGCCCTTCTCCTCACCCCGAACAACACGTGCGCTGCACGCAGCATCTTCTGCACGGATCACCGGACGCACTTCATTTCTTTTCTTCATCCTTTTCTTTTCACTTCAACTCAAATGAGAAACAAAATTCCCTGGATTTTCAGAGGAGAAGGGAAGGGACATGTTATTTTCTGTCAGTTTTGTTGAAGCCAAGAGGATTATTTGTCACACAGTTTTTGAAGAAACATAACACAACGCAACGCTTGCAAGACTTTCTGCAAAACTTTGGACCGGACAGGCAGCAAGATGATGGGAGAATATTACGTAAGTACTCTTGGTCTACAACATTCTTCCGTTCTACAGTTCGAAAATCCCAAGGAATTTTCAGCAGATATTTTTGAACTGTATCGAGTCCCCTATTCTGGAGTTACCCTTTTGGTTTTTTTGTGCTGTCAGAAGCAAATTCAACTTCACAGAAGAGAACGTCAAATTGTTCAGTGCATGGGTCTGCAATTGTTGCTGGAAATGGAAATCATTTTGCGCTGAGTCTCGCTTTTAGGAGAAACAGTCTTCTTTCACGTTCATTGTGGATGTTCAGCTGACTATTTTGCCATTGAAATCACCCACAAAGAGAACCTGTCGTGGGCACCGCAGTCTGACACTGTGTGAACTCCGAAACTATCGCGGAAAGTTTGTGTGGAAACAAACACGAGTGTTTCTTGGGTGTTTCAAAAGACGTGCAGAGAAACGTGCATGGTTGTGTGTTCGTGATGTCGGAAAAAGTGCGATGTTGGTCAAGTTACAAGGCTCGTACCATCAAGTCAGTGAGTATTTCACGCCACCGGCCTTTGCACAGTTGTTAAACAGAAGTTGTTAATTTACGAAACGTCAAGGGCAACGTCAGTCTGGGCCAGAAAACGTTCCACTACCGATGATTGAGGAATCCAACTGGCCGCAATCCCTTGTTGTTGGTGATGTTCAATGACACAACAACAGCTTCCAGGCGCGCCGTGCAGCGCTTACTCAGCTGTGCGCAATTGACTGCTGGTGTAGCTCGTTGAAAATTCCTCTTCGTCGGCAATTATCGTTGTTTCTCGGGGGCACACCGTCTGAAAGTGATGAAGCGCTGTCCTATTCAATTTACACGTGCTCCGTCAGCAAGTTGGTGAAGAAGCTGTCAGTCCGTCAAGGCTGACAAGACTCAAAACCAGACTTTGGTACTCGTAGAGGCTCAAGCAACTGAAGATTCGATTGGTTGACAGAACACATTCAGTCGATTGGTTTGGTCAGAATGTGACGAATTAAAAACTGAATGTCTGCTTGAGTCCTCACACTGAAGCCTGAGAACAACCCAAGAGGCAAAAACTTAACGCCAGGCGACTGTGAGCAAAGGTTACAGATGGGAACTTGGCTCGGGCGCAGCTCTGTACTCAGCTTTTACTGGTAGAGCATCACGTTATCTTTGAGTACTGGAGCAAAAATACACAAAATCAACATCCCAGGCGGTTCAACATTCTTGGTTTTGTGTCCGTCGTAAAACCCCTCGGTTTGTTGTGTGCCACGCCAAAAGCAACAGTTTCCACTTTGTTCGCAGTGGCACAAACTTCTTGACAAAGCTGAGCTGCGTCTAAAATACGGCGGATAAAAGCCATACAAAAATACCTGTTTCACCAATTTGCGTTGGCAAAAGGCTTTGATCGGATTCAATCGACAGATTCTCTTGATCTGCAAGTCGATGGGCTGATGATATGCAGGAACTTCCTGCATTTCAGCAGGGCCCTTGCAGATGCACAAGTGGTGGCAGGTCTGAGAAAATATTATCCCTTGATGGGCGGAATTGTCAGTATTTATGGAAAACAAGCAACAACTACCGTGCTAGATTAGGATGTACGAGTGCCAACTGAGAACAAACACTCATCCCAGCGATTGCAGCAAAATTGTAATGCAATTTGAAAGTCCCCTGCGGTCTTTTGTTTCTCATCTAGAGATGAAGAAGAATCACAAGCATAAACGTCGGGTGCCCCGACTTGGAAATCTGAACTCAAAGTCCATAACAGAAAGTCCGTGAGAGAAGAAGGTTTTGTCGAAGTTTCATTCTGGCACAACATGTTCTTTCTTTGGCAGGTAATGTATCAGTCTGGTACGAAATGATAAAAACATAGAAAAGTCAAAAGAATGTGCTTGTGAAGGATGGCGCACAATCAACATTGTCGGCCTGTGCTGTTCAAACGAAGAAATGAAGGAAATATTCTGAGTTTTTGGCTGACAGCTCAGAGCCAAATTGGTGATAGGGGATTTTGAATGAAATTACATCGAGAAAAGAAACGAAGTGTTGTGCAGGTATGAGCCCACTTCCCTGTTGGTTTGTTGATCAAAGTGGATTTTTTCAAAAGTGACAAAGTATCTTGAAAGTTAAACTTTCCTGGCATTCCAAGTCACTCTCGGGTCTGACATTGACCCTGTGAAAACGTCGGACCCCAATCGGGACCGCTGTCAGGACCTCAATCACCACTGATCCCAATCGTGGGTCTTCTGGAGTCAGGTGTGACGCAGAACAGAAAACTCAAGACCTTGTCAGACACCGCCTGCAAATAATTTCGTCTTTGCACGATGGCAGTGCTCGCACTTTGTCTTGTTTTCACATTTGTGAAAGGGAAATGACTTGAATCAAAGAAAATGGACCAACCCCAGACCAAGTGGTGTGAGAAAGTGAAGCCAAGAGTGGTGCGAGCTCAAACACAAAGATCAGGCGTACGTAGAACCAAGCAACCTTCACTGAAGGCAGCAATCGTGATCCATCAGAACGAGCAGTTTGCGATGGCAGCCTTGACGAGGCAGATCTGCAAACCTGCTACAAAAAGATATGTGCATGGTTCCGAAACAGCTGACACTCAGCATTGAGCTTGATTTCACAGGATCTGAGCTGGACAAAACTGTCACAGTGCGAACGTGAGGGACACAAATTCCAGCCTTGGATCTTTGTCTGGAAGGGACCAAACATTAAAAAACAAAAAGATTTTTTGTCAGTGACACGGGTGAAACCACTCAATTCCAGCCTTGGTGCTGGCTGAATCACGCGTCTTGGTTCCTGTGGACCCTGGGTTTCTGTTTCTGCTTGGATATTTGATCGAAGAAAAAACTGAGCGAAACCCTCAATCTTTGTTGTGCCAAAATTATTCTGCCGCACCCAGCTCGGCGACCTGCAGGTGTCGAACTGCAACAGAGGATCTCCTCAGGTCGAAACACCTGGAAATGGAATCAGCGGCTCCACGCAAACCGCTTCCGACTGCAGCGCTTCTCACAAAACTGGTTTCCGTGAAAACTCAAGCCACAGAATGCCAATTGTTGAAATGCACACCGCACGTCACATTTGACAGACAAAACTGGAAGAACAAAAGAAAGAATAAAACAAAAGGGAGCTTTTGGTGAAGACGAGAATCGTCATAAATACTCTTGGTCTTGATGTCGACTTCTTAAGGGGTGGCCACACAGGCCACGCGTCAATTATTGACGCGCGTCAATTTTTGACACGTCCGAACATCTAGCACTATTTCAAATGTAGTGTTGTATATATGAGTGAAGCCCCAGTAGTGATGTTGTAGTATAGTTTATTGTAGAGTATGAGTTGGAGCTCAGTGGTTTAGGCTACCTTCCTCTATGGTGTCTCAA
>JAAUXT010041384.1_pt1 | contig 28008 bp, 25 predicted proteins | sample 7278171 | NCBI WGS metagenome assembly JAAUXT01 (sample SAMN14350112, study PRJNA611818) | marine sediment metagenome | isolation source: surface marine sediment (1.8m) | place: French Polynesia: Moorea | collected 2018-08
CCCCTGAGTCCACCCTTGGCCCCACCCCTCCCCTGAATCTCCCCCTGCACCCACCCCTGAGTCCACCCTTGGCCCCACCCCTCACCTGAATCTCTCCCTGCACCCACCCCTGAGTCCCGCCCCCTCAGGCCTCACCTGCCGTAGCAGTCGCGGACCTGCACGTTCTCGTCGTTGACGTCGTTGGGCATGTTGGTCCAGCGCAGCCAGTTGGACGTCTCCAGGTCGCCTCCGTCCACGTACCTCAGCTCCTCGTTGCCGCGGTACACCTGCAGTGGACGCTTGCGTTCACGCCATCACCCGTCACTTGGCTCTGTTCCTCCCGCCCATCCCCAGCCTCATCCCTCTCAAGCCGGGGCCCTGGCCCCCAGGCCTGCCCTGGTCCCAGCCCCGGCCCAAGCTCCACCCTCAGCCCCAGCCCCTGTCCTGTTCCAGTCCAAGCTTCAGCCCAACCCCCAATCCTGACCCAGCTCCAGCTCCAATGGCACCGTCTTCGCCCTGCCCCTGGCCCTGTTCTTCCCTTCCGCTCCCCATTCCCTGCCCCAAGACTCACCGTCCAGGCATACCAGCTGATGTAGTCTTCCTGTTTAGGAGGTATAGTGAGCCCCTCGTACTCTCCTAACCACGTGTGTTTGCGGATGAAAGTCGTTGCCATGGTGCCCAGGCCGGCGTTGGGGAGATTGGAGCGGTAGACGTCGACTTCCGGTGGAATCGTGTGGTAGGCGCGGCCCGGGATCCCCCACGGGATCTGCGGTAGGACAAACAGTGCTCATGGCATTGTTGGCTGCAGTGTGTGTGTGTGTATGTGCGTGTGTGTGTGTGTGTGTGAGAGAAAGAAAGAAAGAAAGAAAGAAAGAGAGCTTCTATGTGTGTCGTGTGTGTGTGTGTGTGTGTGTGTGTGTGTCTGGCTGTGCCCCTCACCTCGGTGTCCGTGAGCATGACGTCACCGGGCTGTGGACACATCTGCTGTATCGGGAGCCAGTCCTCCGGCGGCGCCACTTTTCTCCTCCGGCCCGTAGAACCTGCAGCGAATCGCGTGTGGAGAGAGACCCGGAGCTTCAGGGATGATCCAGGGTCAAGGGGAGGGTTGATCCAGGAGGTTCAGGGATGATCCAGGGTCAAGGGGAGGGTTTGACCCAGGAGCACATCGAAAAACAGACCCACGGCCACACGCAGGGACAAATCCAGTTGCAGACCCGAGGGCAGCCCCAGAGGCCATGGTGCCAAGGAAAGATCATGCATGATTGGGCAGTGGTCAGATCATGAATGGTGGATCCAGAGTAAGATCCAGGGTTCAGGGAGCCAGGGCTCATGTATTATTCTGAGGACTGATCCAGAGACCGAGTGCAGAACCAAGGGAGGGTTCGAGGCGAGGAACAATTGGGGACCAGGGACAGATCAGTGGCGTATTTTTGAATCTCTGCCCAAATGTGGTGCAACTTTGTTGGCCCTTGCACTGGCACACCATGCTTGACAGCGCTGCACCAAGCCCCTGCCTTCATGAATGTGTTCTTTATGCAAGATTTGGCAGTTGAAAAGCTTCCGTCGTGGTCGGAATCTCGCATGTAGTGTAAACAGGTGTGTGTGTGTGTGTGTGTGTGTGTGTGTGTGTGTGTGTGTGTGTGTAAAAATGGAAGAACTTACCGTGTATCATGGCGAGGAAACAGCACCCGGCGAGAAGCGACGTTATTCTCATCCTTCGTGTATTTTACAGGCTCTGGATCCACCACACACACGCACACCCACGCACAGCTATCGTTGTCCCTTTTGTTTTCGCTGAGTCAGCAGCACTGCACGGATCTCTCGTGTACACGATGATCCCGTGATATATTCACACGTCCTGTTTTTGATTCAGACTAACTTCCTCTCTGTCTGATCTTGATCTTCCTTCCTGTATCTCTGTCTCTATTGTCAGTTTATAGCTCCGGTGCCAGATCCATACACTCTCGTCACAAGGAAGTCACGAACATCAAACGCGTGCGTGGACTCGGCCGGTGTCAAATTCGTCCTTTTCCGCGTGGATCCGGTTCCCAGCACTGGATCAACACGCACACGATCAGAAACGGAATATTCTATAGCTGATCGTGCTGATCTTGCCGACACAAGCACCACGCAAAAGAAGTGTTGCGATTCCAAACACGCGAACAGCGTCAGCAGAAAAGAAATGTGTGTCAAAATGTAGTGTCACGGATTTGAGCCTTCCTGTGTGTATACTTGTGGACCACAAATGTAGCTGAATATTCCCCGAACTTTCCGCATGACAGGCTCTGCTGTGTACGGTCTCACCTCTCAACAGTCTCGTCCCCTTGTTGTGCGCTGGGTTGGAACGAACAATGATATCTTTTGCACGAAGACCTGTGTCACACATGGCTGCACATGACAAAAGTACAACTGCACAACACACATCAAAACGAGAATCCTTGGAATGTTCGGCAGAGAACCAGTGCCAAGCAACGGACCTGTTCTTTTTTTGTGCAGACTTTTCGCGCTTTTTGGAAAAAAAGACTTCACGCACAAACAAACGCAAGGCGAGTCTGTCTGCATGCTCAATTCTTCAAATCTTCCAAACGCACGCAAGGTGCGTTTTTTTTTTTGTTGGTGGGGGGGGGACTATTTTCCATTTGTGTGAAAGAGCGATTTGTTCTGCGGATTCAGGCAGGAACCTGCCCCCCCCCCCGAAAAAAAAGAGCAACTCCCCTTGTTTTGGGGCACAGACACAAGTTTTGTGTGCAACTTTTTTGCAGTGAATTTGGAGCTCTTCCCCATGGTCGGACCCTGGTTCTATGTGGACCAGGAACCAGCGTTGCGTCTGGAATAGCGAAAGCTTTGCTTCGTTGTGCGAGTGTTCGGGTCTGCATGCAAAAGCGCTGGTCATTGCATGTTGATCGAGACTCTATTTTCCGGTCCGGGCGACGATTCTTGCACGCTGCGCTCAATGTTTGCGCGTTCTGCGAACTGTTACTCTTGCATGCAAGTTGTTCGGACAAAAGACTTTGGCACCAAAATGTGTTTCTCTTACAAATGTATTTCCTTCTTTTCCAAAATGAACACCAGAAACAGTAACAATGTGAGATCAACATACATCTCGGAAACATTTTGTCAAGGCAATTTCACCAAACTGGTTGTCGCAATGCAGACAAGAATGTGATGTCATGCGAAGTCACTTTTTGTGGTACTTGAGTGAGAGTTTCATTTTCTTAACCTTTCCTGCCACCTGCTTTTGGTCAAGAGTTGTCAGAAAGTGACATATTGGCAGACATTTCCCACTTTCATCGGCGACTGGACAGTGGCCTGAGTGCAGGGGCACCCGCGAATTTGCAACAACATGATCTTGTCTCTTGTCGACTTTGGGAAGCACAACTTGGTCAATATCAAATTCAGATGAAGTGTCCGAGACTGTGAGAATGTCAGGGTCACTGGGTACATTGCGGGTCATCACAACGAACTTCTTGTCAGCCTCAGACAGAGTTTTGTCATGTTCAGGGCGTATAATTGTTGACGCTGCTTTTTTGAGGAGACCTTCACTTGTGTGCTTGTATGCACGTACAGAATCGCTCTTATGTCCGGTGATCTCTTTGATAACCTGTTCGTCCACACCCCCGTTGAACATTCTTGTGGCCGCTGTGGCCTGCAAGGAATGGTTGGTGAAGTGTCCGACCAAGCCTGCTTCCTTTGCCAAAGTGGAGACGATTTTCTTAAGGCTGTTAACTCCCACTGGTTTGTCAGTGTACCATGTTTTGCCAGTGAGTTTCTTGTTGCTCAATGGGTATTTGTACAAAGCTTCTGACTTTCCCTGCACAGGAAGCAGACTTGTGTATTTCAGGAACAACCTCACGACATCTCGAGCAGGGTCAGGATTTCCCCAAATTTTGACAACTTTGCGCTCAGATTTTTTTCCCTGAATGCCTCCTTGATTCGTTTTTTTCTTCTCGTCTTCAACATACTGAAGGTACCTTTGCCCTGTGGCACTGTCGGAACATACAGAGAACTGACAGTCGTGACCAGGGCACCTCAAGTTTCGGTGCTCCTGGCCTCCGCGCAGAGCGCAGCTCAACCCCAGAAGGTACATTACTGTATTTTGGAGCTTCTCAGGCGTGTCTTCGCCAAGTGTGCCATTCAGCCACATCTTCTCTTCATCTGCAAAAGAAATTGGACTCGCAGACTTTGTCACAGACACCCTGTCTGCTGCTCTTTTTTTCATCAGATTATCAAGTGTGTACTGCACACGCACAAACTCGGGGTCGTCGATCAACTTCCATGGAAGCCCCTGCTTCTCCAGATGGAACTGAAGCATCACGACCAACGAATACAACCCCTTGCTGCCGAACTCAAAACCATCACTTCTTTTCACCTCATTCAGGAACGCTGACAGACTGTAACAGAAGTTATCTGCATGCAGAGTGCTCGATCTGATGTTGGCAAAGACAATCTGCGTCTGGGACAATACCTTCTATCCTTTGTTTGCGTCACTCTTCATACAAGGAAACTGCCCATTGTATTTTGCGCTCAGTGCTTGGTGCAAATTTCTTGACTGACAACTCACGCAGAACTTGCTCAGAAGACGGAGACTTGAACCTTGAAGTGGGCTCCGGGTTTTGTACAGGCAGCGGAGGAATGTTGATGGCTTGAGCGGCTTGAAGTTGTCCACCCGCGCAGTCTCTGGAGGCTGACTTCTCGGCGTCGCTGTCGTCGGAGGATGGGTATGGCACAAGGAGTTCCCTTTCGGGCCACCACATGTCCTTGACGTGGTACCTGGGCTGTGTGCAAGGAATGTCTGGTTCGTTGTTAGAGTCTGGCAGCAGGGTGAAGTTTGGCACATCTGGGTTCACTGTGGACATGAGTTGTTGCTTGTCCTCGTCGTCAAAGGCACAGGTGTCACGCGCGCCATGCTGCAGGCTGCTGAAGATGACTGGAATTTCGCTCATGCCTGGCCCATCTTCTTGTGTCGACGTGAACGGCCCACTGCAGGAAAATTGACACTCATGTGTTCTCTTGTCGAAAACCAAAGGCCGCACAAATTCAAGACTTCTCTGACATGTTAGTGCTGCGCACAGAATCATACAAAAAGCCACCAACCTGTCAGAGTCGAAGAAATCTTCCGGGACGAGAGTCTTGTCGAGAAAGTCACAATTCACTTCGAGCACAGGGTCCAACTCGTCGTCACTAAGTAAACTTATCAAAGGTGGCAAATCTGGCAACTCATCGGCCATCACGACAAGCCACAAAGCAACCAACAAAATTCTCAGGACACCAAACATTGGCGACAAAAACTCTGTCGAAATTCAATGTCTGCACAGCATGCAACCAAATCGCGGACTGTCCTGAAGAACGCTGCTGACCTACTTGGCACTCACTGACGTCTCTGACCCAAAAAAACTGTCATCCTGCAGTGCTCAAACATGTTGCCACTGTCAAAAAATTTCATGCAGCGTGCAAGAATCGTCGCCCAAACCGGAAAACTCTTCTGGAAACCAGCGGCGTGCATCCACGCTTGATCGCACAACGTTGCTCTCAATTTGGTGTGCTCCTGTGCAAATTTGAGTTCCAAATCGAGAGCGCATACGCACAGGAGCACACCATTTTGAGCAACGTTCTGCGATCTCGCACTCCTGCACGCCGCTGAGTTCAAGAACCCTTACGTCGGTGAAAAGCATGAGAGATTGACTCGACCTGCGCCGACCTGGTATCACAAGGCAACTTTGTCACGGCTCGTTCCTTCGAGTGCCGGCTGGTCTGTAAACGAGCAGTCCGTGCATTTCCCCTGTGGAAGCAATTTGCATTTTGTAGTCGCCTTCGCGGCAGACCACTGTTTTGTCTTGGGTATTCCGTGTCAGAAATCAACGGAGTGTTTGACATGTCTGCTCAGGAAAGTCACAATGAGAGGACGGACAATTGCACTGATTCTGTTCCTCACGATGCAACCCGCGTTTTGTTGTGTCGTGACTGAAAGTTAGAAGCCCTCACAGCGTTTACTCGGCAGGACACGCGTTTGATGGTGACATCCTGGTCACAGGATTTGCAGTGGCTGGGCTGGACACGCAGCTGCTTGGGACCACGCATTCTGCCCCACCCCACACATCCCGAACGTTTTGTTTTGTCAGCTGAACAAACGACTGATTTTCCCTTCATCCTGTGCAACATCAGTTGAATCCATTCAATTCAGAGTTTCACATCACCTACAACTGTTTCTGTTGTTTTGCTGGTCAGCAGCATCCCACACACAGGAAAAAGTGGGTTCACTCCCCACTCGTTTCGTGCAAAATTCCAATGTGAATTCAGCGTCGTCGTGAATCGCACAATGGTGGGATTTTGCGTGTTCTCTGTCGAACTGTCGGTTCGAGACCACGGACTGGGACGAGTCCTTCCTCAATTGCAAGAAAAAGATGTTGATACGTGACTTTGTGCAGAATAATAATTGGATGTGAAGAAAACGTTGTTCCCCCACTACGAGCACAACTTTCTACAACCGCTGTGCTTTGCTGCTCCTCTCAGTCCAACTACAACGGTCACCACAGGCTTGCGTGTCACGTCCTCCAGGTCTGTCGAGACCCTCACCTCCCATCGCGACCACGCTGAGTCAGGCCCGCACCTCGCTCGCCGAACAATGGCTTCTTTCAAAGGACGCTTGGCGAGAGTGGTGAGCCTCACTCCGCGTCCTGCTGGAGCCTCAGCTCATTTACATATAAGGTTTAATTGCCTCCAGATTGTCAGAAACCACAATCTGATCAAAATTACTCTTGCAGTCTTACTTACGTCATCACACCCTTTCATTTGAGCCCAAGCTCGAGAAAATCGATTGAATATCAACGTTTTGAGAAGGAAAAATCTCGAATGCAGTGCGTGCAACATGCCCGTTTCTCCCAATATGCACATTCGATTAGCAAGCGAGCATCCTGAGCTTTGCCGGAGGCTGATCCAAAGCAGGTCAGGGGCCTCGCGTTCGTTGCCTTGTTGCAAAGCGTCAGGACAATTCTTTTCACGAGCAGAGAAGCAATTCTATAAGGTGCACCTTGAATCGTTTTGAAGATGAGTGCGTTTTGTTCTCCTGTTTCACCATCTGGATCCTCTTTTGCAGTGTCTGACATGTGTGCCTCCGCATTTTGAGCCTCCTCCATTTCCCCTTTCAAAACCCCGCATCTCCGCTGGTTAAGCCCTCGCTTTTGTTGTGTCGCCTCTTCAGGAGGCACTCTATTTATTCAGATCAGATTGCAGAGTTTTATGAGAGCTTTTTGTTGAGCCAAGTTTTGCAGTGCGAACTTGCGCCTGTGGGTTTTCTCCCAGGTGAGTGCGGTTGAAACACCCACCTTGACTCTACTCTTCTCGTCCACTTGGTGTTTTGGGAAAAATTGTCGTGGGTTGAGTGGAAAAGAGGTGGTGTTCAAATTAACCAAATTCGGCTTCAACAAAACATGCTTTTCACTGCCAACTGTCGGACATCAAGAGTTTTGTTCACGAGCGAAAACAAGCGTTTCGTCTTTGTGAGATTGTTTGAAAACAAGGTGAATGTTGCTCAGAACGCTGCGACTCTGTCCTTGTTGATCTCGGGTGGCCCTCGTATCCACAAAGCAACCGCGGAGGTCAGTTTCCATTCTTGTTTTGACAGTGTGGGAATTTACCTGGCCAATTACACGTGTGTAAATGGCACATCTGTCGAGATTGATGTTTTGCATTGTGTTGGAGATTCGCTGCAGCTCACGTGCTCACCTGCCTACACTGCACGTAGCGGCAACAAAGGTGAGAGAAGAGAGTCAATTGTAGCAGATTGGGCCTCCGGTCCGTTTACACTGGATAACCTTTGCTCACTGCTTTGTCACAGTCACCAGTGCTTTTCAAGGCGAGCTTGAAAATGCAAAGTTTTTCTTGGCCAAATGGACACGAATTTGTATTTGTCTTTTTGCCCTTTTTTTCCGCGTGCTCGTACAGCAGGGAAACCACTGTTTACCCTCGTACGCTTCGATTCCCCCGTCAAAACATCGCTTTTGCGAGTCTGCGCGTGGATCTGGAGTCTGAAACCACAAGCTGAGTTTCACCATCAACGCTTCCATTGGACGATAACAAGACGCAAGGGAACCAGGGCAAAAGCGCGAGTAACGAGTTCTGCTTGATTGGTCCCAGTGAGGTGTTGGGCGTGACTTCTGTTCAAACCTGGAATTCAGAGAAGCGTCACTGCGTGTGATCAGAGCAAATATGGAGTGCAGCGCAAACAGGGTCGCCGGCGCTCGGGTCTGTTTTTCCACGGCATGGCTCGGATGCCTATCTCCATCCAAATCGACAATAAATCGGCACTTTTTGCCTGGCAGACAAACACGCGTGGCGCTGTTGAACAACGCAGCTGCTTTCAAGACGCCATTGCGGCGGGTCTGCCTCCCCAATGTGACACCGGTTCTGCACAATGCAGATTGCCTTGCAGCGCACAGAACATGGTGATGCGGTTAATACAGGATCAGTTGGGAGCGACGACGCATGGGTGCAGAGCGGACGTTCCAGTCAATGACAGCTGATGGTGATGGGTCTGTTACAACAGGGCGGGAGGGGGGGGGCGGAGTCGCGTGGTGCGAGCAGCTCACGACTGAAGCTGCGTGGTCGACACGGTCGTCCTGCTCGTGTCAAACCACCTCGATCCGCGCGTCGTATCCGCTTCAAGTGTTGCACACATATGGTGTTCAGAACTTGATCCTCGCATGTCAATACGACACCAGTTCTCTTATCGCAAGGCTGTTTCGAGCGGTGGATCTATGGTGTGGGGCACGGCTCAGCAAGGAACACGGGTCCTTGTGAAGACACAATCACCACTGAAACGCTAGATGTGATGGAAATTGCAAATTCGTGCTTTGCTAATCAATCCCTTTCGTCAGCATCTGAAAATACAAAAAGGGGGACAACAGCTTCTCAGCCACGTGCTGCTCGGAGTTGCAACCACCCATTTGATTTTTTTTTTTTTTTTGACTGCCACCCGGGCTGCGCATATTGAACTGTGCTGTCGAGGGCTCTGGATGGCTTTCTGGATTAACATGATTTGTGCGGAGCATCTGTCCCCCGGGGACGCGGCGCAGCGGCTCTTGTGAAAGCTGTTGCGGGGGAGGGAAACAAAAAACGCTGAAGTTGCTTGGGTGTTCGTTTCAGAAATGCAGCGAACAGATTGTTGGAGTCGGTCACCTGTCTGGCCTGTAGTGAATCCGGTGGGTGACACCAGGCCGTTGCGGCTATGCGTATTGGGGCACAAACGTTCTATCGTGGTGCGAGTGGCAGTCATGCGAGTACAGTACGAGTACGTGTACGCCATTGATGTGCACCCCAAACGTGTGCAGCCGTTATGGACTCCTATGAAGACAGGGTTCGCGCACTGCGGGCCCAAGCTCTGGATCCTTTCGGGACTTAGCGCTTCTGAAACCCTATCACGGCTCGTGAACACCAGTGAATTTTGCATCCACAATTTGGCATTGGAATGCCCAAAGATGATCACTGAGGGAGCGTGAGCGGTGCTGCTTTGTCTGGAGATTTTGCTCTTGTCCTCAATTTACCATGCTCTGTTATGGGGTTGGGAATAATGCTTCTGTCTATCTTTTGCGGTGTGGTCGAGTCTGCTGCTTTCGCAGACGAAAAGTGTTGTCCACAACGTTCTGGAACTTTGTATTCCGCCGGTCGTGTCCTTGGTTTGTACCGCTGGTCAGTGCCAAGGTGGTGACGACGGGAACTGGTCGTTGTGCGCTTTGTCTGCAGCAGTGCACTTTGCGCTTCGCTGAAGTTGCGCGGTTCACGTTTGCGGTCAAGATGACGAAATCTACAGAAATACGAGTATACCGTTGACCGCTGTCAGCAACGCGAAGCTGCGTCAGTTGGACAAGAAAATGAAGTACGAGACGGAAACGAAAGCCTGAAGTGCACCCGGCGATGCTTCACTGCGAGCGAGATACGTATTCCCTCGCCTCCATTCGCAGACAACAACTCATTTGCATATAAGAAGCAAGTCGATCCAGGGCAAAATTGGCTTGTCGAGAACGCCAAATTTTGATGCCATCGGATTTGGGGTATTGGTCTCCGCATTCTTGGTGACTCTCAGCCTGATCGCCCCATAGAAAAGAAAGTTACAGCGAAATTTTGAAATCTGGCCTTTTTCGCGAGTCCAGAGAGCTTCCGAACTTTCTTGCCCCTGTCATCTGGTCGAGACCCCGGACTGAATCTGGACCTGCGCGATTTCTTCATCTCTTGTGGTGTGTGTAGCGAGGTCTCCAGTTTACACTGTTGCGGAAACCAGCGCGGAAGGGCTTTTGTTATCTCGGCTTGATCAGCTGCGATGAGAGAAAGGTGACAAGCATTGGCCGTGCCTTGCTTGACAAGCTGGCAATTGTGTCAGCATTCTCGAGCGGTTCCCTTTCAGATGCGCTGCATGGTGAACCCGAGTGCTTACGAGCGCCTTTCGAACTGAGTTTCTTTTCGTTGCAGTCTAATGGTGGTGTCCGTGTGGACGCTAGGTCTTGCAGGTCTCTCTCTCAAGGTTTCTCGTTTGTTCATCGTCGCAGTCTGCTCCTGCAGAGTTCCTGAAAATTGGGTGTGGTTGGGGCACCTGGTTCAAGGTTCATTCCGAGAGACTTCGAGCACCACGAATGCGGCTTTGCAAGGTGCACAGACGGCTCCACGTCAAGTTGTGGGGAGACTGTCAGGGCAGGTGGAAACTCCTGTCCAGGCGCCGCCTCCACCACTATCCCCGCATACGGAGAAGCGTGGCCGTGACGGGGCTTCTGTGCAGGCGTGGGTTAAGTACATCTCGGCAGTGAGCGACAGACAGCCCGTTGGTGCGCAGGAATCAATCAATATCGAGAGCTTGCCTCAAACATCCCGTCGCGTCGTCCTCCCTATTCAGAGCCACGGCCGGATCACTGTGAGCGGCGACGCGTCAAAAAAGCTTTTCAGCGGTTTCATAATTTTGAGCCGCCCCTCCGCGGAGCTCATGAATGATTGAGGCGATTCGTCGAGTGAGAATCAGGGTTGGGGATACAGTCAATGGGAAATAAGCACCTCGTTTGTCGCCGGTTCACAGTCCTAATTTGATGGCGTGCTTCTGTCCAACGCTGATCTGAAGCTCTCTGTGTTGACGATTTCCCCTTCGCAAAAGTGACTGAGACTGAGACTTGCGGATCCACATCAGAGTACCGCAGATCAAAACATAAATAAAACTGCAAGAAGACATAACTGATTGCAAAGACATTTACAACAGTGAACAGGACTATGCCGCCAAATGTGAAGGTTTGATAATTGGCAGCTGAAGACTTGCCGAGTTCTGTAGAAATTGGCCGAACAAATATCCATTGTGGAAGTGCAGAAACGTTTCTGTTCAGCAACCTTGATTTATGAGCTGCCAGAAAACAGCTGTTTTCGTTTCCACTGTTTGTGCATGTGTGCACCGCCGTCCCTTTGTGCACTTCTCGTCTCCACTATGTGCTCCAAGAAAGTCTGCACGCAATGGCCCTCCACATGGCCCTCCGAACTCCCAACAGGTAGCTGTCGCTTGACCTGGCTTGCAGGACCAGCGCAACGTCGTTGTTCTTGGTAATTGCGTGTGTGGTTTGCACGAACTCGTGACAAGATTTGTGTCTTTGCTTTGAAAAAATTCTTTGTTCACGCTTGTGCCATTTTTGTCGTTGCAGAATCCAGAAAGAATTGGCTGAGATCACGATTGACCCCCCGCCCAACTGCAGGTGAGTGTGTGTGCGTGTGTGTTGTTCATACGAGGGTAATACTGAAAGTCTTTTCCGTCATGTTCAGCACCTTGCTGCGATCAGGCTTTGTGCTTGTCTGCCAAAGCATTGTTCTCTGTAGTCAATAGTCAAGAGCGGTTCGAGCGCTGAACATGACGGAAAAGACTTTTAGTATTACCCTCGTACAGCCCTGGAACCAGTTAAACACAAGAACACCTGGACGAAGCGGACTCTGACCCACAGATGCACTTGATTACAAGGAACAGCGGATGACTTTCTTCATTGCGTGATGTAACTCGTGGAAGTGGGCGGGTTGTGTGACAAGAGAATCCCTTTGTGGCAAAACTAGACACACAGAGGAAGCTTCATTGTTGAGTTTCTTTGTGCCACGAATCTGGATCTTTGAGAAGCGCCTCGTGTGGCTGTCCTGATTGAGCGGTGGTGTTCTGCTGCAGGCAGATCCGTGCAGCTTTGCAACACAAGAAGCACCGGGAGTCGCAACATGCGCAGCGGCATCTGTCACCCTGTCTGCGCTAGATTTGCAGTCAGGCATTGCAAGTGCCACAACACTCTGGGTTTGTGCACTCTCAGTGGATCCACAAACCTCGCAGGTGCTACACCGTCTCTTTTCAAAGGGGACCTTCGCATACATTTGTTCAAACGTGCGTAAATTTTGCTGCCGAACTGTTGGCGTGTCAGTTCTTGCAAGATCTTTCTTTCCCTTGCACGAGTGCAACTACGAACGTGTGTCTGAATGGCGAGCTGAGGTGTGGCGCTGTTTTGGGAGTGTAGGCGACGGAGTGAACCTTGAGACAAACATTGACTTGACATGAATATAGATCCGTACCTGAGACGATCAAACAACAGCGCTCGCTTCTTGAAAACAAACGGATGCTGACTGGACTCCTGCTGTAAGAAATGTGTTCCACTGAATCTAATCACCACCAGTGGTTGCGCAGACAACTTTGTTTCAGAAATGCACGACGGATCAAGGACAAATTTGCCACCATTCATCCCCAAGGGTGGTGTGAATCACGCACGTAGCGATTGACAAGTCGTGTGTATCAACGGCGAGACTCGTTGGGGAGTGAGCGAAAGCAGCTTTGCCGGAAGCGTTGTCGACGCTTGTGTGCGACTCTCCTGTTCCTGCGTGTCTGTGATTCTGATTAATTATGAAGGGATCCGATATCGGCCGCTGCCGACAGCGTGTCAATCCGGGGAGATTGTTTTCACAACTTTCAAGGAGAAAACAGACGCGTGCAACGAGCTGCCTTGTGAAACTGAATTGCGAAAGAAAACGAGGCAGAGGCACCGGCAGCTGCGCAGGCAAATAGCGTGAAACCATGCGCCGTCGAGAACAGATCTGGACCCCCAGTCCAGACTAGAAGGCGCAAAGTTTTTCGGACTGAGGTACGTCAGTATTTTCAGAGTGAAGTGGCAGAGGAAAAGCTGCACCAACTGATGAATGCGGCTGGGCGGTCCGACTCAATTGATTCTGTTGCTGCTCCAGAATTTGTGAACAGGTGGGGCGTCACGCAGTTCGAGTGTGGTGCAGGCAAGTCAATCGCTGGTTTCAACGGACACCTCTGTTCTGCGGCCATTGTGTGCAAGACCACACAACTCGTACGTTCCGTGGTTCAGGACGATGCGCTCAGACACATCGACCTGCATCCGAAGGGTGTAGCTTCAAGCAGAACGCCTTTTCCACCATATTGCCGAGAAACTTTGAATGGGACTTCGTTTTCCTCCGTACTTGGCCGAATTTCAACACGGAGCAGCCCTGGAGTCTGCGAGACGCCGCTGGTTTCCGCTCTTGAGGTGAGCAGGTCGCGCAAGTGACGGGTGAACAGGTCCTCTCGATGAGTGGACAATGCCTGTCGTCCCAGGTGTGATGTTTGTACGTCGTTGTTTTGGGATCGGCAATCATTTCTCTCACTCACCAGGGCAAAGGAAAATTGAAAATTGACCAAATGTGACAGCGAACAGATAAAGACGGAACAGAAGCCACACGACAAAAGAACGGAAACGTTTTCACGCTCGACTGGCGCCGGGGCATGCAATGTCACGCGTCACTTGTACTTACCGTATCCACTCGTGCATTTTCCACACGGATCTTTTTCTGCCCCCAAAGTGACCATCAAAACGATAATGGGTACGTTTTGACATGGCTAGCAAGTTTTCGGAAGATCAGGATCATCCACAAAAAAGAAGAAAACAAAGATGATGATGAACTCGGAGAAGATGACACTCACCCCAAAAAGAGAGAATAGCTTTGATAATTTCACTGTTAAAAATTTGTTGGGGTGTGTCTTTGACATGTCAAAATTGGTATTGATTTTGTGGCCAAAAGTACAGATGCATCTTGTTCCCAAGAGCGACAAAAACCTGGCTGAATACGGTGACGCACAAGATGTATCCCGGTCAGGACACGTTCGTAAGACTGATGTCTCCTGGACGAGATTCACGGAAGTCCCAAAGGAAATACCGTATCAGCCGAAGTTCACGTCTGCGAACTTCAGTTGGTCCGGTTCTCCGCTGGTTCATTCTGAGCGTGTCTGGAAGGTGTGCGAGGTATCACTCACCCCGTCTGGAAAGAAAGGCCAAAGGGCAGCGCAGAAGCAGTTGGTGGCATCTGGACCACTGAAAAACTGAGTTCCAGAACCTGTTGCAACTGTGGAACAGCGAGTCAGACCCGCCCATGAAGATACCCAGGCTCACCAGCGGAAGCTCGACAAAAGAGCAGTGACACAATTCAGCATTGTGCAAGCTTCCTAGTTGTAAGTTTGTGTGCACCAACAGTGTACACACCTGTAGGTATGCTGTGGTTTGAGAATGAGTGATTCTCTGGAAACGTACTCCCTACTCCATTGCTGTAGTCTGCATACCTGTGGTAGCTGAAGAATCGGGACGAGGGTTGGGAATTGAGCGCAGTGTGGGGAGGGATCCAGGAACTGGATCAGACAGACGTGCTGCGTGCGGCGCCGAGAAAACATTGCACGGGGATTCGTTTCCAGGGACCAGGTGATCTGGTCTCCGATGCCCTGGTTCAGGTATGATGGCATCAACAATGCATTGTGCCCATCTCAGTGTGTGCTGCGTTGGTCGTTGGCACCGAATGTCACATCAACAGGTGACCACTCGGAAAACTTTCCGGAACTGACAAAACCTGAACATCACGAGTCAGCAGGCAGCAGCAACCGACACCAATGCTCTGTGCTCACAGCGCTGCACGTGCACATGTTCAGTTGCACGTTTACTCGTACATTGTCTCTGCTTGGAAAACCCGGAAAGTATCTCATGTTTATCGGTTACACCGTGCAGCTTCAGACCAAGTTATTGTGGTGAACTGCTGTGCCCTGGCATCAACTTCGCTTCTTTGTCACTGTCTGGTCGCAGTCAAGATCAACCTTGACTGAGTGGCAATCCATTCCATGAAAAACACAATGGCTAGTGCAAATTCTCAGATCCGAGATTGCAATTCCCCCTGGGAAGTCTAGCAATGCGAGGAAACATCTGATTCCGGCGGTGGCGAACGCCTGTCATGTTGTGTTCACCAGTATCCTTCTCAAGGTCTACCAACGGTGTCCTGTCACTTTTTACACAACTTCTTCGTGGGGGCACAACAATTTGGAGAGCGTGGCATGTGAAAAATGTCGAGTGAGTTGGAGGTGGAGGCACTTTCTCATCTCCGTGTGAATAGGCCTCTTCATGAGACTGGTGACAGGGGCCAAGATGAGTGGATACCTTCGACACATGTGCACGGTGCTTTGCGCAGCGCGGAACAAAGTACATCGCGGGCTGTTGATTAGATAAAGCACGGCACTTGTCCTTTGGGATCGCAGGAAGTCTCTCTGTCGTTTCGCGGACTCTGTTCAAGGATTCTTGAGAACTCCCTCGAGAGTCGGCCAGATGTGACGACGAACTGACTGTCCGATCAGAGCGATTGCTTTGTTTTCCTGAGCATGTGGAGTTGCTTGTGGATCAGCCCGGACACGGCATGATGAAGTGGAGCCCACCGGCCGGTCCGCTGACAGCCGTGATGGAGCGACGACCCGATTTCACGGCCGGGTCAGCGCGCACAATGCCTCGAGTGTCCCGGTCAGAGGTTGTGCGGAGCCACGGCGCGGGGAGACGTGGGGCAGCACGACTGCAATTGGACCCCTTTGATCCTCGCTTTAAACAATGTACCGAACAGAAAAAAATGTCGAGAATGTCCAGGCGTGTCGCAGTTGTTCGCGCACAAAATTCAGCAAAAGCTCGCGAAAAGGGGCCTTCCACGGTGGCGGTGACGGAACAGGAGACGCGATCACCGTGCCTGAATGGGATGTTAATTGGACAGCTGGGGAACTCTTAATCCGCGGTCCTTGGCCTGGAACTCTTTGACGTTGATCTTTGCGAAACGCGTCGCAAGATAGTGCGTGACTTGGTTTGGTAGTGCGAGTGCTGACATCTAGCAGTGTTGAGTGAGGTGCGTTGTGTCGTGTTTCTCTAAGACTCGCGCGCCTGGCAGGCAGTTGCAAACTCTATTCTTGGTTGCAGCGCCGGACCCAAAGGAGACAACCTGTACGAGTGGGTGTCGACGATCCTGGGTCCGCCGGGGTCGGTGTACGAGGGCGGTGTCTTCTTCCTCGACATCCATTTCTCCAACGACTACCCCTTCAAACCGCCAAAGGTACGTCCAACTTGCCCCGCCCCAAGAGAAAATCGGGGGCAGGTTCAGAATTTGTCCGAAGGTGAACAACATTTAAACACAACCACAAAATGGCAACGGTTCGTACACGGCATGTAAAATTTACGATCAAGGACACTTAAAATCCAGCCCTTGGAGAACGGTTCATACAATGTCCACTGGTTCGTGATTTTGAAGTTCGGAGTTTGAACCCATAAGCGAACAAACTTCCCCTCAGGTGACGTTTCGGACGCGCATCTACCACTGCAACATCAACTCGCAGGGCGCCATCTGCCTCGACATCCTCAAGGAGAACTGGTCACCAGCGCTCACGATCTCCAAGGTAACGAATTGGTCTGTCGTGTCAGCCATGTGTCAGCATGGATCGACTTTCTGGCCGTGTTTTCCGCACAAAAGTTGTGAAAAACAATTTCTTTCAAATTGGCCCGCAACTTCCTTTGGGCTCTGGGTACCAAACCAAAACTGACTCCCCAGAATTGTGACGTGTACGATCGGGAGCCGTATATCTGTATCTTGTTGGTGTCTTGGACCAGGTGCTGCTCTCCGTGTGCTCGCTGTTGACGGACGCGAACCCGTCCGACCCGCTCGTCGGCTCCATCGCCACGCAGTACCTGCAGAACCGCGTCGAGCACGACCGCATGGCGCGCATGTGGACGAAGCGCTTCGCCACCGGACTCCAGAACAGCTGATCCCGGGCGGCGTCAGCACAATGCGTCATCCAGTGGAATGGGACTCTAGAAGAACTGGTAAAGCGTGGTGTCAAAAAAGGATTGTGCTTTACGTCGCGCTGTGGTTTCCGGGTGTCTCATCCAGAGCTGCCATCAGTGTGAGCCTGATCGGTATGTTGATGCCACGTGGGAACACTGAGCATTGGGGATCTTACGGCGTGTCACGAACACCATCGTGACTTCAGCGAAGTGACCACTGCTTGACGGAATTCTTTCCGACTGGACGATCTTCCTGTCGTCGTGGGAGTCCGTGTTCAGTTTGCAGTGCGATTCTTCTGACGTCACTTGGATCGATGCTGTAGACGGAGGACAGAGACTTCCTGAATTTGTGTACGGAATTGGCGCAACTTTTGTCTGTTTGCGGGGTTTTCTGTGTTGGACTCCGTGGGTCCCGCGGACTCGGGCATGTGACCGCCATCCTCACTCAAGGAATCAACTGCTCACAGTCAATTGTGGAGGCGTGAACAAGGAACAGTCTGACTCATGGACTTCGGACACACCGAGCGTGCACGAAACTTGTGCACGGAGAACGGCAGCTGTCACACGCCATCCTGCGGGCAGAGACTGGAAGATGTCGTGGATGAGACAACACCCCCCGACACAGGACGGGAGGGAGGGAGGGTCAACTTCTGTGACGTGATAATGACAATGTACGTGCGGCCTGTGGCATCCCAATCCGTTTGTACCCGACAGGCGTCATACGCACGTGATTTGTGGTGTTACGCTCTGATTTGTGGCGTCAGAGGTGGCGACGCACGGACTGTGATATTTTACACAAGTAGGAGACAATGGTAGGAGATTCCTTGACCATAGATCATGGGCGCTGGGCGACGAGTTCTTCCTCAAGCTGGTGCACAAATTTCGGAATGTAGTCCCTTTGTCTTGAGTGTGAAGAGAGGTAAATAATATTTGGTGACCTGTCCGTGACTTTGAAAACTTGTTTCGTCCACATCGTTCGGAATATTCAAAGTACAAAAAATTTGTTCCCCCATTTTCATTGCAGTGTGCGAGTTCATCACTCGGATGGTTCTTGAGAACCAAATGTTGGCCAAAGCCGTAAATTTAAGTGTGCATCAATAGCCAAACCAGAAGCGTCGCGCCCAGCGCGTCGTGTCTCTGTAGAAAAGTATATCTGTTGCAAGACGTTTTCCAGTTGTGAGATCCATACAGGGCTTACGTCAGTGCGTGTCTCGAGGATTCAAGTGTGAACAGGGTGTGTCAGGTGGACTCTTCGTGGATTTCACCAGACGCTTCCTGTTCTTATTTAACGTTGCGAATGTTGTGTAAAAGTTGTACATATTGGTCTACGATCTGAAACAGACGAACGGAGGTTTTTGTGTGTGCACGCGGCATTGCAACGCGCAGTTCGCTGCTTCTGGTGACCGTTGAGAAGTGGTGTGCTCACTTGATGATTTCATGCACACCTCGTTCGAGAGGGGCATAGGTTCCTGAATGACGGAACTGGTCAAGAGAATCCACGTTTTGAAGGTTGTGGAGACTGCGTTTTAAAATGTGAACTCAAGACCAGAACTGCAGTTCTGGAACCAATTTCCTGTTTGTTTTGTGGTTCTTGAACAAACACCAAAAATAGAATGTCGCGAGCGTTCAAGAACCACCGGAAACGGTCGTTCGTGGGTTACGAGGGTAATACTAAAAGTCTTTTCCGTCATGTTCAGCACCTTGCTGCGATCAGGCTTTGTGCTTGTCCGCCAAAGCATTGTTCTCTGTAGTCAAGAGCAGTTCGAGCGCTGAACATGATGGAAAAGACTTTTAGTATTACCCTCGTACGTGGAGTTTCTCAGATCGTGTTTCTGCGTAAGTTTTCGCAAGCAAGGTTTCTTGCGTGGAAGTTTCATTTTGTTGCGTGTTTTATTTCCCTCTGCAGTCGGGACCAATGCAGTTTTTGTTCGAACAAGTAAGATTGCAGAAATTTTAGTTGGATTTATTGGTGCCACGTTCAACTGCGCACATGTACGCAGAACTTGACAGTTTTCATCGTTCGGTTTTCCTTGCTTGTCGAGAATTGTGAGTCGTAAGTCAGTCGTGTCATGATTTCGTGGTGAATTTGGAATTGTGAAACATTCGAGTGTGTGGAAAATGGTTGAAGAAGCAAAAGTGCTGTCGTGATCAGAGAGTCGTCTTTTGTGATTGTGAACATCACCAGAGTACGCTGTGTGCGCGCACGTAAACCACGGAGAATCTCCCGCACGTGGGTGGAATGTCTGAACGTTGTTACGGCGCATTCGGCGTTGACACTGCACGAGGGGAAACAAGGTCAGGCACTGGCTCAGAGCAGTGGACAAATTCGCCCAGTCGGACAGCATTACAAGTCTGGCCACGGTTGTTGTGGTTGGCCTGTTTCAGAACAGAATTTTTGAACGGGAAATGAGGGTAACTTTGTTTTGCGAATTCCCGTTGTACATACTAGGCGAATAAACTTTGTACACAAATCTGTTCTGGTGTTCTGAGTCACCAGTGAATGGGCAAGAAATGCGTGAACGACAAGAACAGAAGAAATGTGCTTCTGTCTGCGGACGGTAAAACAGACGGGTCAGCACATTTGAACCAGACCGAAGAGATCAGCTCAGATTTATTCTCCCGACTGTTGTTCTGTGCTTGTTGCACAGATTTGGCACCATCAGCGATCGTTAGTCAGGTGTCTTTGTTTACGTGAACCTCGACAGAACAGCAGTTACAGTGTGACGGATGAGGTGATCATACTGTCCTCTGTGTGTTTGGGCGAAGGCAATGCTGCTTGTTCTGGGCAGTAATTCGTTCGTTGTGCCTGGAGTAGGATGATTGTGACACACCACCTTCGAATTCTGACATCTCACTTTGAATCACAGTCTTTAAAAGGCTGGAACTTCGCTTCTGCCGCTGAGGTGGAGCTCAGTTGGAATCCAGCAGCAGCGAACATGTCCGGACGGAGGAAACTTCATTCTGTGTAGTACACACCGATGTCGTACAGCTGCTCGACATCAGTCGGTGACCCTCGTCTCGCCGACTTCATCGCGTGCACGGGCGTCGTTGGGATGTTGGTCTTCACGTTCAAGCCCGTCATGGCATCCACTGTTTTGGGCCTTGTGTTGGCTGACTTCTTGCCTTTGCCTTCGTGCACCGGTGTGCTGGGGGTGATTGTGACAATGGGCGGGTTGAACTTGATCACTGGAACAGTGGAGGACTTGAGAGGCCCTATTTGCAGCGAGTTGAGATTGGCGCCGACGAAAGAGACGCGGGAGCTTCTCCTGGACGCGCTCGGGGTGAAGAAGCCGCTCGTGCTGGGCATGTCGAAGATGGACGGCACGGCCGTGCTGAGGGTGCGCGGGGTGGCGATGGCGAGGTCCTGGGGCCAGACCCTGTTGTCTTCGCCAGCACCCTGCAGGTCCCCGTCCAAAGCACACGAGCTGCAGATCAGGGCCTTGAAACGTGCGTTGTATTTTTTGTTGGTGAGAAACACCAAGGGGTTCACAGTGCTGCTGAGCATAGAGATCCAGGCACAGGCTCGGATCCAGTTCGTGGGCACACTGCCTTCGTGTCTGAGATCCAGGATTTTCACCACAGTGAATGGCGTCCACAAAATGGTCAACAAGGCCACAATAATGAACAGAGTCCTCATAGCTTGCAAAGTACTTCGTCTGTAGTTGACACTGCTGGGGCTTGCTGACAGAGCAAGTCCTATGGGAAGAGGCATCAGCGAAAAAACACGTCTCTGAGCCCTTGCTGCCTTCAAGATGAGCAGGAACATCACAGCTATGACAATCCCAGGCACCAGAAAGCATAGCAAGTATCTGGTAACCAGGTAACCAACGTCCTGATGCCAGTCTAACGCGCAATTCAATGCGGAGTGCAGATACGCGTATCTGCCCAGTCCGAACGCCGGAAAGGATGCGAACATGAGGCTGAAAACCCACACGAAGCTGAGCATGAAGCAGGCGACGCCCGGCGAGATGCGGTAACTGTACTTGAGGGGCCAGGACACCGCGACACACCTACAACAATGCAAATGCGTACACAGAAACATTTTTTGTGACAAACAAGTGGTCAAGGTTCAATGTTGGCAAGTTGCTTGAAGGGAGGCTCTTGAAGCTGTGTTGTGACTTGATTGTTCCGGGAAGAAAACCGAGGAAGGTGAACCAGTGCGAACACACGACCATGATGATTCTGCCGGAGACATTTGTCTCCCTGTGAGGAAGTCACGTACAGTGCGGCGTTGCAGGGTTTGAACGTCGGAGCCTTGGGCAGGCTAAACGCCTGTATCTGAGCTCCCAAACTGAGAAGTCTTGTTCCGTGGCATCCGTCAAATTTGTTCCGGAAATCTCCCCACAACCGCCCCAGTCATCTTGAGTGTACGAGTACGAGTGTATGGCACAAGAGCAGATGATAGTTCACCTCTCGCCAAAGGGACAACATCTTTTGTTCTGCTCATCAGCAGTCTGATTGCCATCCCGGAGATGGCGTTTTTCACGTCATCCTTTTCCATTGACGCATTTCCCGTGAAGAAAATTCTCTTCATTTCCTACTGCTGGGAACACAAGGTGTAGGATTTCCTTGATTGAGGCTCTCTGCATGGGAGAAATACTGTGCGCTTTCTCTTGCCAAACACAATGGCCACGGAGTCGGCAAGTGGATTGCTCTTGCCACAAGCACGCTCGTACTTTCATAATTGCCATGAGAAGCAGTCTGTTCAGAGAAGTTACAAAAGTGCACGTGTGTGTGATCCCCTCCCCGTTATCTTGACTCCCTACCTGTAGATGGCAGACCCTTCTTGGATTGTTGTCAGAATCGCCCTGTGGAGAGATGGCAAAGCCATACACAGAAGGCAGACCTCTCTTGATAGAGGTTCTACGATGCTGCACGCGTTACAAAAGGTGGCCGCCTTATACGAGGGGAATTCACAACTTTGTCACACAAAGAATGAGTTGGCATATTCTGGCAGTCCTGAGCACATTCCTTCCTGAACAATTTCACCTTTAAAGTTTGAAGAATTTTGAGCTTTTACTATCCTTAATGCTTATGCACTCTCTGCACTTCAGTCACAAGGCAAATTTCTGCCAACTTTGGATCAAAATTTCCCCTACTTTCTTAAATCTCTATTAGTAGATTTCAACTTTATTTGCAAAAAGGGATGTTACACTGATTCCCTGTTCTGTTTTGTGCAGAAAGAATCATCCATTCGGAAGATACGAGGCAAAAAACGGTCACTTATGAAATTCCCCTCGTATATGTAACAGACGAGAGTTTGGCTCTCCGGTTTCTGCATGACAGAAGATGTCGGCGTTTGACATCCAAAACAACCCAGCTTTTGCGAGAAGATAGTATCTGACGACAGCTTCGAAAATTACGACATTTGTGTGAAAGTACTCTTGACTGAGGGAGAACGCAGGCAGCCAGGAATCAACTTTTAATTTTGTCACTCGGGAACAAGAGAACACCACCCAAAGGCAGCTTGAGAGTCTCCAAGCTCCCTCCCGCTCCGCACTTTGCTTCCCTGTTCACCTAATTATCCCCATGTGTATCAAAGGCAGTAAGAGCTGGGAATCTCCTGTGTCACACGTACCTGGCAGAGAAGAGGAATGAAAAGCCACGCAGGGCTCAGGAAATCATTATTTTCGTTTCATAATGCCGTATTTCCCAGGTTCTCATTGTTCAGTGAACACTGCTCAACTTTGCACTCGTGTACGAGTTCTTCTCTTCTCTTCTTTTCTCTTCTCTCTGTCCCTGTCTCTCTCCCTCTCGACGCGTGTGTGCTGTCATCCTTTTGACAACGGATTTTGTCATGCGACGAGAAGGGGCAGCAAGCACTGCAGACTCCAGGAAGTTGTTGAGTCAGAAAGGCAGCAGAATGCAAGACACATTGGGAACAGCACGGGACCAGAGGGGTCAACTGCGGAAAACTCGTTTTCCTCGCAGCGGCTGCACAAAAGTGGCACTTGTTACCTGTCGATGGAGACCATCATGAGGTTGAGCATGGCCGCGATGGTGCAGAGATTCCCGACGAAGCCTGTCATCTGACACGTGCTTTGATTTAGCGGCCACGTTTCGGCAAACAGCACACCTGAAGGATGTAATTTGGCATCATCATCATGTCTCGTTGTCTGCATGTGAGCACACCCAAAGTCGTTGGACGTAGTGGCGTGGTTCTGATCAACTTTTGCAATGACGTATGGACACTCGCCTCAGGGCCGGTGGCTTTCCGGTGGATTGGTTCAAAATTTGATCGTGCTGGCCTCATGGTTCTTTGCCCTTTGCGTCAAGGGATGGTGAGAATCTTGCATGCATGTGTGAGGTTTCGGGAAGATCGACTGAGTCAGAAGAAGCTCATCAGAAAGTAATTTCACACGTTTTTAAGCCTGGTCATTTCGTGGTGGACACACGGTTGCTTGAGGTCAAATGAGCTGACAAAGCTGTGCAGAGGAACCTGGGAGTACACGCCTCACATCTGCAGCTTTTGCTTTGATGGGTTGATGGGGAAACGGGGGAATATCTCTGAGAAGTTGCAAAACAAAGAGGGAAGGTTCTGATGTGCATGGCGAGATGAAATTTCCCCCTTGAGGTGATGATCCCTTCATCGTGGATATCCCAAAGTAACGTCTTTCATCAATGTGTGGTTTTGGATGTTGTGGATCGTTTGACCGAGACTTACCGCAGGGGACCAGTTGTTTGCTCTCTCTCTCTCTCTCTCTCTCTCTCTCTCCCTCTCTCTCTCTCTCTCTCTGTGATGTCGGTGTACTGGGACACAAACGAAAAGACTGCCCCGGGAAAGTGACCGTGACGTCAGCCACGATGTTTCCCAAATTCTAACTGCTTGTCATTTCCAACGCGTGAAAAACAAAACAAACACGACACACGTTTCAGGGAATTTGCAAGGGGCTCTGGCCACTGCGGAGATGTTCTCAATAAAAGACCCAAAAGGTGAATTCGAAAAGCAGAGGCTGCGGACCTGCGCAGAACGGGATGACGAGGAGCCCGGCGAGGAGGTCACTGATGGCGAGTGACACGATGAAGCTGTTGGTGACAGTTCTCAGTGGCGCCGTTCGCAGAATCACCCACAGCAACGATCCGTTTCCGAGCAACGTGAGCAAAGACATGACGAGCGTCGCTGATGCCAGAAGGCCACTGCGTCTGGTGTGAAAAAAGAGGTGACGCGGTTGAACTTGTTTGGTATTTTCTCCTGTCAGCGTTGTAACGAAATAGCCAGACACCCCAAAACCAGGAGGTACGGGTGCCTTGTCATTTCAGTTGGAACCTGAAATGGTCAGGCACAGGTGTAGGGCCATTTCAGGCCCCATTTTCTTTGTCAAGCTACTGACTGGCAGTGGCAGTTGCAATGTGAAATAGTCAGACGTCCGTATCTAGAAAACCCGTATCTAGAAAACCCACCGGAAGCAACGTATTCAACTCCTCTGTCGCACACTCACTTGATACCGAGACCGTCGTCATCTTCGTTTGTGGCGTTATCGGGGGCGGAGTCGAGTGGCGTCGGGTCGGCGGAGCTGCCCAGCAGCGGCGGCAGCGGCCGCGTTGTCGCGTCCGGAAGACGCTGCGCCGAGGCGTTCAGCACGAACAACAACGTCGTCATCTGCAGAGGGACAAACACGGCTATGACACGCAACAAGCCTGTAGAGAAACACGACTGCGCAGCAGGCCGTGCTTCTGTTCCTTCCTTGCTCTGGAGACACCTACGTGAAGGAAGAAGGACGCATTGCGCACACGTTGTCACCGATAAAAAATAACATTGCATGAAATTGCATTGTTTCCGTGGTTCCTGATATTCTCCATTTGTACAATGTTCAAATTCCTCCTCCAAAAAGTACTCTCCCGTCCCCCAAGGACACCTTCGGGCCAGACCCCAAGCTGTGAGTTTCAATTGGCCCCTTCCTGGATGTTTGACAGTCCGTCGAAGGCGATTGCAGCGTTGTTCTTTCTTCCTGTTTGGTCTTTCCACAGACACCGCCGAAGATTGAAATCAGTTTCAGACTGAATATTAGTCTTGTGTCTTGTCTTTGAACGGCACTGTGCGAAGACACAGGGACAAGCCTCATCAACCGGACCTCATGAAGGAGGTTCTTCTCGTTGTCTGAAGGTCAGAGACAGAATCAGACCCACATGCATGTACAGCTTTGGTCCCTTGTCGGAACAACAAATTACAAGCAAAAACACAGCGAAGGCAGGCCAGTACCGGTACTTGTCTCGCAAGGATTCCAGGGGTCTGGTGCCTGCAACCAATCAAGTTTATGAATTCCCCCGAGTTCCACTGAAACTGAGTCGCTTGACTGGCACAGAGAAAAGGTGTTCTGCAGATTAAAATCAAATCACATGACATAGAAAAAATCCTCTTTTCATGTTGTGTTGTCTCAGGTGTTGCTTTTTCTGTTGCCCTACAAACGAAACTGAAACAGAAAGTTCAGGTAAAAAGTGCGAGAAGTGTGAGCCATTCGTGGCGAAAACCTCTCTTTGAATGCATGTTGCCTCAAGATTCTTGCAATGCTTTTCCAAATGCAGCAATCGTTGTGTATCGATATTGGATGTGCCGCCTCAAGTCCCTTGAGCGACCCCTCAAGAAATCCAAGGACCAGAAAGGCACGATGTCACAGAGCCCTTGTTATCCAGACGGAACTGAAGAGCCAGTCGAACGCGCCACAAATGACAAACACAACGTGGGCCAAAAGGTTCGTCTGGAGTTTACAAGGTCGTTATCTGGCACCGAAGATCCCACACTCGAGTCACAACGTGGTTTTGCTCCACATAAAATCAATAAATCGTGCGCGAATTCCAAAGAAACTTGCGTGTTTTTTGTTGAAAGAGGTGCCTACAAGTGCCAAGACAGAGGCATACCTTTTCGTGGCTGTGGGGTTGAGCTGGACCCATCAGGGTACTGACCCTAGAAACCAGACAGTTCTTGTTTCGCAGGATGACACTACTCGAGAGATATACCCGTTTTAGACACTTGCCCAGTTGCTCAGACAGGGTTCTCACACTGTACAAAAATGGTTCCTGTGAAATCACACCATGACTTTTCAAGACCTTTCGTCGAGAAAGGAGTTATGTGATTGAACAGGAACCCTTTTTGTGAGGTGAGAACCCGTTTCTACTGTGATGCGAGCAAATACGACATGTGTTGTAATCGCAGAGTTGTAGAAGACCTATTACTCGGCTCCTAACCCCTCCGAACCCGAATCTGGATCTACATGAGCTTGTAGAATTCGAGATCAGAGCCGAGAACATGACAGTTCACTCGTGCACTCTGGGTGTTCTGATACACGTACCGTCCTTCTTCAGACGTTGAAAGTAAGACGAGAAGAGAGATTGGTGATTGAAATTGTTTCATATTTGAAGTTGGGACATTTTCCCACCGGAGGCTGAAACAGCTGTGAGTATCAGACTGTTGCCCCCGAGTCCATTCGTGGACGTGAACCAAACTTGGGTTGAGAACCACGAGACAAAATAGCCAGAGTCAGGTCGTACCTGGTCAACTCATACACTAATATCCAGTTCTGGTGAATTCCTTCCTTTCGCATAACGTCAGAATATCCTGCACGGCGTTGAAACAGGTTTTGCTCCCCAAACCTGTGCAGGCAAAAAATAGTGCATTGAAATGGCAGGGAACGAATTGGGCTGTGTCTGTAAGCACGCAAGTGCTTTGCTACCAGCTTCCAGATGAGTGAAAGATGACCACTTAAATTAGTGTTTGAGAGGAAAAAACACTTTCAGATCCGCTGTGTTTCAATCTCTGGTGTTGGGTGAGTCAAAAGTCGGTCAGAGTAAGTAAACACTTTGTGATGATGACCGAAGTCAATGGCATTGAACTTTGATCGGTTATTGATCGTGGATTGTTTTCTGCAAAACTTCCCGTTGCCTTGGCAACCTGACAACCAAACACGCAGAGCGAGTGAAAGCCGTGAAGAAACGCTGCAAAATTGGCCTGATGTTCAGCGTGCAACGTTTCATTGTGGCATTTTCGAGACAATTCGAAGTTATTTCCACATATTTGCAGCGATTCAGCCGAACAGCGGAAGACTGAACCAAAACTTGGATCCCAGCCAAAGGTGCAGGGGTCATCCTATTTTGCTCTTTCCAACATTTTACGCGCGTGACAAATGTTTGATTTGTGTCAGACTTTTTCGACTTTTCACAAACAAATGCTCCAGTTTTTCTTTGACCTGACGTTCCGGTAAACAGACTGCTGGTCAAACTCAAGGATTTGTTTGGCTTGACTGGTTTGTTATACGTGCAGTTCGTCTCGTCGATCTTCTGCGAACGCACGCAGGTGGGCGAAGCTGTCCTGGAACTCGTTCAGAAAAGCGCTTGCAGCAAGTCTTTTCGCACATTTGCACACGGTAAGTGTTTCTGGTGACAACAAATCGTAGAGGCACGACTGCGCAGGAAGCACCACACCCTCCTTTTGTGTGCCGAAGCTCCTTTGTGCTACGGATCTGTTGTACATCCACATTACTCATTCTTGGCTTGGCGGAATTCGCTATTCGTCTACTCGCTCAAAGTGCTCTGCACGTACAAAATTCATCGTCATTCTATTCAATCTGTGAGCCTCACGCTGTTCAGTGTGAGTCACTGAGCATGCATGCAGCACTGGCACGGTTCAACTGCAATGCAAATCCGAGGGACTTGGTTGCCCGGTTGTTGTGCCGAATCCGGCGTGGCCTATGAGCTTCTGAGTTCACAACTGTTCACAGCTCTGACTGAAAACTGTAAAAGTTGTGCTCTCTTAACAGATACACGCACAGGATATATTTGTCTTGTGTTGCTTCTTCAATTGTCTGCTCGGACAGATACGAGGCAAGAAATTTAAGTACCCGATCGGGTGGCATTTCTGGTAGTTCCGGTGTGATTTTTTTCAAATCCTAAGGGAATAACAAAGAGTAGGACACAATCTTCCTTC